>ERZ781399.3452-NODE-3452-length-12120-cov-4.010361_pt1 | contig 12120 bp, 8 predicted proteins | sample MGYA00511014_ERZ781399 | MGnify/ENA primary metagenome ERZ781399 (study PRJEB29847, sample SAMN06458254) | wastewater metagenome | isolation source: Wastewater bioreactor | place: South Africa: Cape Town | study: EMG produced TPA metagenomics assembly of the...
TTACTCTATATTTTCTTCTCAAATATGCACTTGTTCTACAAAAAGCACAAGCAGAAGTCGATCAATTCAGTGAAATTACAGTTGAAATGTTAAGTCAATTGAAATATATCGATGCTGTCTTAAAAGAAACACTTCGTTTACAACCAACAGCACCAGGAGTTAGTTTAAGATCGAAAGTCGACAATATCATAGTTCCCGGTGGTTATGAAATTCATAAGAACGATGAAGTTATTGTTCTATTGACTCAATTACATCGTGATCCAAAAGTTTGGGATCAACCTGAAGAATTTCGTCCTGAACGAATGTTAAATGGTGGCTTTGAAAAACTTCCACCGAACGCATGGAAACCATTTGGCAATGGTCAACGTGCTTGTATTGGTCGACCATTTGCATGGCAAGAAAGTCTTCTTGCCGTTTCAATGATTCTTAAACATTTTCATTTGGAATTCGTTGATCCATCGTATGATCTTCGTATTAAAGAAACATTAACAATTAAACCAGATGGATTTAAAATACGAACTCGACCACGTCAACAAATTTCATTGATTCCTCAAATAAATACATCTACGGCAAAGTCAGAAATACAAACGCAAATAAAAAAACAAGACCATCTCCGACCAATGTGTGTTCTCTATGGTAGTAATTCTGGTTCGTGTCAATCGTTTGCTGATACTTTAGCATCGGAAGCATCTCTCTATGGTTACAATGCAAGTGTATACACACTTGATTCAGTTGTTGGCCGTCTTTCAATTGATCAACCTGTAATTATCATAACTGCTTCGTACGAAGGTAAACCATGTGAAAATGCGAAACAATTTGTTACATATCTTGAAACAAAACCTGAACTACCGATAAATTATGCAGTGTTTGGAGCTGGTCATCGTGATTGGGTGGATACATATCAAAAGATTCCAGCTTATATTGATCAAATGATTGAAAATGTTGGTGGTAAACGAATTATCGAACGAGGTGTTAGCGATGCTGCTGGTGATTTCTTTGGTGCATTTGAAAATTGGAAAGAACATCTATTTCGAACGTTACAAAAAGATGCGGGAAATTCGAATGTTATTAGTGATGATGAAAAACTTTCAATTGAAATTGTTAATAGGAAAAGAAATCTTGGACAAATGACTGATTTTGGTATTGTTTTAAAAAATAATATTTTAGTTGAAGCCAATGAAATTGGACCCATGAAACGACATTTAGAAATTCAATTGCCAAAAGGACAAACATATCGAGCTGGAGATTATCTTGCTGTTCTACCAACGAATCCAATTGAAATTATTTCTCGTATTCTTAAACGATTCAATCTATCGAGTGATACACATGTTAAAATCGTTTCTTCAACTGAGACTTTCTTGCCAACAAATTCTCCTGTTAGTGCATTTGATATCTTAAGTGGCTACGTTGAATTATCTCAACCGATTAGTAGAAAACAAATCGAAATCCTATCAGAATTATGTCAAAATGAGACAGAACAAATCAATCTTAGAAATCTTGCTCAAGATTCGTACGAAAAAGAAATTCTTGATAAACGTGTTAGTGTATTAGACATTCTCGAATTGTATCCTTCATGTAACTTACCATTTGGTCAATATCTTCGAATGCTTCCTGCGCTTCGTATTCGTCAATATAGTATTTCATCTTCATCACTATGGAATTCACAGGCTGTTACATTAACACTTGACATCATCAATATGCCATCATTGAGTGGAATTGGACAATATTATGGTGTTGCATCGAATTATCTTTCAAATTTAAAACCATCCGATACGATTAATTGTTGTGTTCGAACGAGTAATGTTCAATTTCATCCACCTGAAGATACAACAGTACCAATTGTGATGATTGCAGCTGGCACTGGGATTGCACCATTTCGCGGTTTTATTCAAGAAAGAGCAGCTCAATTGGTATGTGGCCGAGATATTGGACGTACAGTTCTTTACTATGGTTGTCGAACAAAACAAGATTTTCTATATTCTGATGAATTGCAGAAGTGGGCAACGCTTGGTGCAGTTGAACTTAAAATTGTTTTTTCTCGTGAAATGATCTATGGAAAAAAATATGTTCAAGATCTACTTTGGGAAGATCGCAAGGAAATCGAGAAATTATATCGTGATGGAGCAAGATTTTATACATGTGGTAGTGCAAGAAAATTAGGAGTTTCAGTTAAAACATGTTTTATTAATATCATTGCAGAAGTTCAACAATGTGATGAACAAGAAGCAACAAAAATTCTTGAAAAAATTTCATTGGATCGTTACAGTGTTGATGTTTTTGTGTAAAATAAAAATTATCAATTAAGTACGCTTAATTTCACCCGTCTCTTTTATTCTACATATTCTGTCATTTTGATAAATCATGTGGTCTCTTTGTGCGTAAGGAGTACCAACTATTTAATTTCTTTGACATAAAAAATTCTTTGCTCATTATGGCAAACACGATGAGATTGTCGTCGGCGTACGATGAACTTGCGATTTCATATCCAGTTCGATTTTAGCTCTTTTTAGTATCAAATATTTTCTCAATTCTATGTTGTTTGTTTGTTCTTTATCATCTTTTATTCAATCGAAATATTCATGACAGATCAAATCATTATACAATTATAATTTTACTTCTAATTGATTTAATATATGAATGTGTTCCTATGTCGTTTGTACTTCACTATTACAGACTTGATGGCAATTGGCAAACAACACGTCCATATACACAAATTTTACAATTTTTTAATTTCGCTCTTTTTGCAATTGAAACAATTCTATTTGCTTGGTGTTGTATTGAAAGATATATTCTTATATTTCATAGTTCATGGTTAAGAAATAATCGTAAACGATTTGTCTTTCAATTGTTTTCATTGATTATAGTTTTATATGGTTTTATTCATTATGGTTTAATTATTTTCTATCCATTTTGTGAATATATACCATATCAATCAACAATCAATGGTGCATTCATTCCTTGCTTTCTCGTTGATCCAATACTTTCAAAATATGATTTAATACTTCATCAAATCATTCCATTGATTCTTATTTTTATTTTTACATTTGCACTTTTCATTCGATTTCTCAAGCAAAAAAGGCAACTTCAAACACAGAATCAATGGCATAAAAGCAAAAAATTAATCATTCAAGTCTTGGCAATATTCATTGTTTTCTGTGGTTTTCAATTTCCATGGACTATTTTACAATTATGTGGTTTATTCGGTCTACCATTGGATTCATTTGGAAATCTTAAGAATTATTTATTTTTCTTTGGTTATTACGTTTGTTTTCTGCTGCCAATCGTTTGCTGTGGAACATTGCCTGGCCTTAAAATGAAATTGAGAGCATTTTTCTGTTGTAACAATTAACTATAATGACTCACAAGTTTTTTGTTGAAATGCTTCGCGATAGGATTTTGAAGGAAAGACAAATATAAGAAAGATTAACATCGATGGAATAAAAGAAATAAAATAACCCACGAGAAATAACCATGGATCATTTGTTGCATTGATACATTGCGATAGTAAAGACATAACAAGACGAGGTAACGAGAGAATTAAGAGAATAATTGGACTGATTAGTAATTGTTGATGTTCATGAAATTGTTCGTTGAGATGTTGTCGATAGGTTTGTCGAGTTTGTAATCGTGATCGACGTCGAGTCGATTCAAATATAATAAATAAAGCAGAAAAAAGATTGCCAATAAATGGACCGATAAGATGAAAAAATAGAATAATTGTATTATAATATTGAACGACAGGAGAATAACGACGAGTTATACACCAAGTATGTTCTTTGTCTTCAATCAACTGTCGATGAAATGGTTCATGAATGATCGAACCAATGATGCAGATAGGTAAAATGCTAATCATCCATCGAGCTGATTCCTTACTTTTCATTTTATTGAAATTGACTCCTCTGACAACAAGCATGGCACGTTCGAGTGCAACGCATGCATTGAGCCAACCATCAAAATAGCGCAAAATCTTAAGAATCGACTCAATATAGACGCAACCTCCTCGAATAATCGATCGATGAATCAAAAGATCCATTTGAGTCAATAGTACAAACCAAAATTTGACTGTTAACATACAGATTGTAAGAAGAGACGTTATCGATGATGCAAGTAAATACATTCCACAACCGACATTTCTCACATCTTTATTTTGAAATGTTAAAAACGAAAGAATACTATTGATTAAACCACCAATAAACATGATAATAACGATACTTGCACTTATTTTTATTGATGTCTTCTGATCGTTCAATGTCATATTTCGTCGAATTTCATCACGTAAAATATCATCCAAAGTTATACCAATACTTTTCGTATAAAATTTACATTTATCACCAAGAAAACATTCGTCAGAAATTCTACCTACAACAAAACAGTCAAGAACTTTATACGTACGTATATAGACTCACTCAAACGTTTCATAGTAACATTCTCTGGACCACGTATTTCAATTGAAAAATTTGCAGTTATATTTGCTGAATATGTTGTTACGATCAATATGTATGTCGTATGAGCATTAAGATAAGGAACCAATAGAAAATTAAAATAACTACAAGCACGATAACCTTGTGCGAGTAAATTCTCGAAAGGATTTATTCGATTAAAATTTTGTTCATAGATATCACCGAACATATTCATTTGACTATCACTAACGAATGCATAGTATCCACTTTGAATGACATTCATTTCTATAGCTTCATAATAATAATTTGATTCATATATCCATTGAGTATCTTCGACATAATCTGGACGAACAACTGATGGAAAATCTGAAGAGATCAAATCAATGTAATTGGGACCCGATACAGATACCGTAAGTGCTAATAATGATGTCAAAGCGAGAGCCTGTGTTGATACAACAAGTATATATGTTTGATCCGATTGAAGTGAAATTGTCAATCGAAAACGAATATCTTTGCAGTTCTGATAAGCAGTTAATAGTAGATTTTCCAGTGGATTGAATGGATTGAAATTATCAGTATAAATTGCAGCATGTGTCACAATTACAATACTGCTAGTAATTGTGTAAATTCCAGTTGTTCTTACATTTATTTTTATTGCTTCATAATACGAAGGTGATGCGATACAACGGGTCATATAAATTGAACTAGTGTTCGACAAGTTTAATGAATGTGTTGACCGAACAATTGAAGCATTGATTCTCAAAGGAGTAAAACTAACATTCATCGGACCCGAAATTGAAATCATAAAATTTCGTATTGGTTCACGAGAAGTTGTTGTTACAACTAATATATATGAGCTATTCGCTTGAAGAATATTACCATTATGAAGATTTTGTGATGCATTAAATGGATTGAAATTATTTTTATAAAGAATAACATGGAATGGTATTGTACTGGTATTCTCGCATTGAAATTGATAAAATCCAGTTATAGTTACATTGATTTGAATAGCTTCATAAGGCGTTTTTATCAGTGAACAATCAGAAAAAAACGTTGGACTATTTGATGTGATTGATGATGCATAAATTGAATTGACATTTGATGAATTGATTTGACAAGAATTTTGTATGAAAAGAAATTTTTGAATACGATTATTATCTGTATCAGCAACGAATATATTTCCATAACTATCAAAATGAAAAGTAAATGGCTGATTTAACTGATGCGATTGAGAGCCTCGACTATCGCACCCGATGAAACAACTAAAACCATTTAAAGTTTGACGAACAATACGATTATTAAATCGATCGACAATGAATAAATATTTATCACCATCAAGGACAACATCTGTTGGACTATTGAGTTGAAATGTGTGTCCTGCTACAGTTATTCCATGCAATTGATTCAATTGAAAACATTGAATTCGATTATTTCCCCAATCGGCAACATATAAATCAAATGTGTCATCATCGACAAAAATTCCTGCTGGAATACTAAGTTCATTTGAAGCTGATCCTTCTGTACCTGTTCCAGCAGCAATTATTGCGTCCGTCTCATTATCAGTTAACCATCGTTTGATAATTTGATGATAGTGAATCATTGAACAATATAATGTATTATTAGTATCAAGGAAAAGACTAAGACATGATGAATTTACTACCATTACAGTTTCAAATGTATCTGTGTTTGAAATCCATTTATCAACTCGATTATTAGAACGACCATCGTCAATAAAAATATCTCCATTATCTGTCACAAAAATCGACGATGAATCAGAGAAATTACCGAAAATAATTTCTATTTCTGATGGATCGATCGTATCATTGTACCACACTAAGATTTCATCGTACTTCTCGCTTAGAACATAAATCGTGTTGTTTTTACTGATGAAAATACTCTTTGGACTAAAGCCGACTGTTGTTCGATCAGTAAACGTGATTCCATTGATATCCCAAGCAGCTTTTGGACAAAATTTCGGCTGATTTAACTCATCACCTCAAATCAAATCAAATCACGAATAGAAAAATTAGGAAAAAAGATTCTTACTACTTGATATTATATGAAGCAGAATTAAAACAATAACAATCATAGTACAATAGGAAACTCTTCTATCTGTCTCGTCTATTACTAATATAGATCATGGTCATGGGAAATTTACATCTACGTTGTTATTGTTAGCTTAACATTTATTTATGATAAAATAAAAACCCATGTAAATATTTTTTTATATAAACGTGTCAGGACAGTCATATATTCTTTTTTTTATTTATGATAAAATAAAAACTAAAAGAAGCATTATTTGGAAAATAGGTTCATTCGATAATTGATTTCTCATAGCATTATTACCAGTTGTTGTTGTTGTAGTTGTTGTTACTGTTGTTATTTCTTTTATCCATTGATAATATGGTGATAATCGCGTTAATGCTCGTATATTGGTTCTTGTGAAACATTGATATTGATCAGTCATAATGCCTACCTAAATCAATGACAGTAAATAGAGATTAAAAGAAAAAAATGTAATCTGCTAATTGCAATACTTGTTCCCAATGATTATTTTCAAACATGAGTACTGGTCCACCAATAGCACCTATTTAAACATCACGAAAATTATAATTATACATTTTTTTTTGTGAAAGTCTATACCGTCGCATAGATCAGTCAACATTGGGAATTTGTCGTTAGTTGATGACGTAATACAAAATTGATAGTTTTCATCAATAGACTGGTATAAACATGACAAATCCGTAGGATTAAGTGATCGTACAGACATCTGTTGTAATAGATGATCATCCCATCCGACAATAACTAATGATGTATTTGTTGTTGGAGAGGTTTCATTTTTCATTGATACACATGTTTTTGAAATAATTGTTTGTGTTGGACTGAATGGAAGTGATTGATTGAGCTGAAGAATAGCAATATTATGTAAATTGAAATATGAATCCGAAAAGTTTGGATGAATATAAATTCGATCAATTGTTCGAACAATTTCATTTGTATCATTAAGTTTCGAAATACCAGCTACAATACTAATCATTTGATTCATATTTGTACGATTAACAAAACTACCAACACATGTAGCAGCAGTTATAATAAACGAATCCGATAAAATACTTCCAGTACAACGATGTGTATTAAGCCATTGAATAGAAACAACCATTGACCAACTATTTTCAACTGCAGTATCACTCTTAACAACACCGAATGTTGTGATATTAACATCTGCTTGACTACATCCACATGATGCTTTTCGATCACATTGATAAACTTGTGATGTTTGCAAAGTCGATGCTATCATTGTCGATTGAATCCAATCCGTATGTTTAGTCAGATTTGTAACAACACCACGTTTATTATTCATTGAACAATGTGATGCAATACCAACTTGAAGCCATCGATAGCCAATCCATTGAAAAACTGGATCAGCAAAAGAACCTCCAAAACATGTACTCGATAGAACATGTTCTTGATCTCGTCTGTATTGACCTACACAAAATTGTGAATCATCTTCACCATTCAATGCCGAACAGTTATCTACCGTATAGATTTCTGCTTGTTTTAATATAAATGAATAAGGAGATTTCAATGGTTTATTGTTAATATTCCAGCCTGTTATCACTAATTGAGTACCATTCAAGATCGATGGATTATCTTCAGAAGGTAAACATGATCGTGATATATTCTTATCTTCATATGCATCAAGTGGACTCGATAAACGTAAAATAGCAAGATCATTGACATGATTTGTATAATTTGGATGAAGAAATATTCCATTGACTCGTCGAACGATGATATCGTCATTACTTTCAGATAATGAATACATTCCAGCTTTGATAATGAGATCATTTGCTGAACGATATCGTACACAATGAGCAGCTGTTAAAATAAATGAATTTTCTAGAATTGTGCCTGAACATAGATGTTGATTGTTTGAACGAAGACTGATCGAAACAATCATTGACCAAGTATGAGGTAATGCATATTCACTTTCGACAATTGTCGACGATGATAGAACAACATTTTGACGACTACAACCACACATCTCATAAACGCCAATACATTTGTAAACATTTATATTTTCATTTTCAATCATCTGTGTTTGAATCCAATCACGGAAATATCCTACTCGAGTGAAAACAACTGGCGAACCGTCTGATCCGCAGAATCCATCGACATAAGAAGCAATACCAACTTGTTCCCAACGATTTCCAATCCATTGCAGAGCAGGACCTCCTGAATCACCTGAAACATACATACACAATATTATAATAATCAATTTGCAAATATTTACCATTGCAAGCACCTAAAATCAATAGAGAAAGAGAGAGATTTATATTTTAATCTTCATGAAATCAGATTTTTCTTTACCTTTTCCACCTTGATAAAGACCAGCACATAAATGCATAGCTGGATTACGTATTGTTTTCGAACATTTTCGATCAAAATGATGTATTGCTTGAACTGTTACTTGTTGTAAAATTTCTGTCGAAGAACCAAACCATTGTGAAGCACCCCAACCAATAATAACCAGTCGAGTACCATTTAATGGATATTCCATAATATTTTCGAGAGTATCTTCGAGAGGTGGAAGACATGTTCGAGAGAGAGATGAATTGACGGAGAGATCAAGTGGTTCAGCTAAATGAAGAATAGCAATATCATATTGGGCTTCAGTTCTAAGCTTTTCCCATAAAGGATGAATGATGATTTTGTCAACATTTCGAATGATTTGATTTGATTCCGATAAATTATGTATACCAGCAGCAATTATTAAATTTTCATAGATTTCACCAGAGTAAACACTACTGAAACAATGAGCAGCCGTTAAAATATAAGATTCATTGAGAATTGTGCCTCCACAATGATGTTTTGGTTCTGTACTATTTATTCTTAATGATACTATCATTGGCCAACTGTATGGAATAGCATTTTCACCAATAATGATACGTGTACTTTGGTCAACATCTTTTGGACCACAACCGCATGGAATAGTGTTTTTATCACATACATACGATGATGATGCGTTACATATAGTTTTAGAACTTAGAAAAACGAATACGAAAACGTGTAAAATTTTCATTTGATCTCTTCCAAAATATTTGGTTAATAAAAATTTCTCGCATATACATATATATCAATCACTCCTCTGCATTAAGATAAAACACAAATATTGACTGATCGTTTTCAAAATCTTTATTAAATAGAAAAAAAAACTCTTAAAGATAGTATAAATCAGTTGTATGATAATAACCACCAGCAACGAGTATACTGCTCCATTTAATAATGCGCATACTATCGGTAATCTTCCATGTTTCCGTTAATAGATCTTATAATTCAGTATTCAGAAAAATACGAACAAATAAATATAAGACAAATTTACATTTTCAAAATTGTCTTATAATATTCTGTTGGCTACATACTTACATTTGTCCTTCAGACTCTTTATTTTCTCATATAAAGATAGCAAGCGATGTATTTTGTTTTTATTCTTTGTTAATAGAAAAAAAGCATGGCAAGTAATTCTATGATGTCTAAGAAACATAATTCACAATTATTTACGTAGTATAATTTTCAATGGATTTCGAATTTAGTTTTTGTATAAGTAACTTGATTATTTCCTTTATCTGTTTTGCATTCAAAAGTGACGAATCTTTCCATATTTGTATGATGTCTTCTTTTGTCGGTACAATAATTGTTTCATCATTTTCTAAAAAGAAGTCTTCTATGCAAAATAATAATTGTAAATATTTTAAAATCTACTTTTCTTAGTTTGATATAGATCAATGATCAATTGAATCCATTCATTAAAATCATTATTTATTCCAGGAGTGAAATCGTCTTCATACGGATAAATTCGATATATTGTTTCACAACTTTCTAAAGCAATATCAATAAGAGATTCTTGACGAATACAAGTTTTCGCTAAATATAATAAAAAAGAAGCTATTTCATCTGTTTTTCCATCCAAATCTTCATCCTCAATTGAAACAAAAACTGTTAAAGCTCGATTAAAAGATTCAACTCGGTATTTGATATCTGAATAGGCTATTTTACACCAGCAGAGAGTCATATCCATAGAATACATGGTGTCAACACGAGAGTATTGATCAAGTGCTTTTTTATAACATTCAATAGCTTTTTGTTTATCAGTGAATGTATATGCGTCACCTATAAGTTCATATATAAATCCAAAGCCAAGTGATTCTTCTGGATCAGAACGACGTTGAATATCTAAATAACGATTGAAACAAAGTATTGCATAATCGATATTTTGACAAGTATATAAAAATTCTTTTCCTAATTCCATATATGTTTCAGCAATGGTAAATCCATTATTCTCTAAATCGGCCTTGGTATAAACATATTCAAGATAATTATAACAATTCATATATCTATCAGACACTGTAGTACTCTTATCATAAGAAATTTCCATTGTTATATCCCGAAATAGTCTTTCATATTCAAATGATTCAGTTAAATCATGTTCTTCTAATTCTTGAAAAATTAACCATGACTCTTCATAATTATCGGCAAGTTTGTATGTTTGCGCAAGATTAATCTATAATTAAATCGAAAATAATGACTGTCGACGGACATTAGGTATTGTACGTAACTAACCTTTCGATTGAATGTCGTTCGAGTATTTTCATTCTGGTCAGCTAAAGCTATAGCTCTATTAAAATGTTCAAATGCGAGTTTATATTTTCCATTTTGTTTATAAATATTTGCCAAACAATCATGTAAAGTTATTGCTACCAATGATGTAATTTCGTATTGTTTATTTAATGAATATTCTTTGAATTTACTAATGGCTGATAAATTATATGGAGGAATTCGTTGATTAATTTCAGTTATTTGGTTTTCTTCACCGGTACAATCTAATGAAATATTGACACTAGAATAGTTTTCCAACTCTTCTATGAGAAGTTTTAAATCATCTTCAAATGTTGAGTAATTATTTATATTGTGAAGTTTATTGGATTTATCTAAAGGTATTTTATCCAGCATTAATCGAATGACAACATCAAGTTTAATAAGATATTGATCAAATATTATATTTGGATCATAAGCATCTTTAATTCGATCTATATGTATATTCCAAAACTTTTCATCTTCATTATACGTAATCTCATCTGCAGTAAATGTATATCCTGGTGCAAATAATATTTCACATTCATCACTATTAAAACTTAAATGACGAATATCAGCAACACTTTTTTCTGATGGTCCACCACTGTTGATACCAGTTATATCGAAAATAACAGATTGTTCGGAGTCATTTTCTTTATCACAACCCGCACCAGCAAACATTTTTACAAGTTCGAGGTCGGTCGATGTTGATAAGTATGTATTGACATAGAGTATATGAAAGTTTCATTTTTGAATGAATTGAATCTCAGCCGGTGCGATTAACTGACCACGATATACATGCTCAGTCATCCATTCAGCATCCTTATTTTTATCTGATTCAATTTTTAATTGTTTTGCAAGATCATAAATAAAAAAATGAATCAATAACATTTCATTTTGATCACGTTGACGTAATGTTCGATTAACAAATCGAAAAAGAAAACCTTCGCGAGTATACCACCAAATAGCTCTTTCGGGCACATAAACTTCACTAAATTCGTTAATTACACGAAGTGTAGACGCTTCGTTTTGATATCTTTTTCGACACTCTTCAACAAACTGCTTCTTTGCATTACTACTCGGTGGAGTT
>ERZ781399.3462-NODE-3462-length-12099-cov-5.170043_pt1 | contig 12099 bp, 10 predicted proteins | sample MGYA00511014_ERZ781399 | MGnify/ENA primary metagenome ERZ781399 (study PRJEB29847, sample SAMN06458254) | wastewater metagenome | isolation source: Wastewater bioreactor | place: South Africa: Cape Town | study: EMG produced TPA metagenomics assembly of the...
ACCCTTTAAGGTATCCTTGCAAAAACCGAGGAGTCCATATATGCATTTACGGCCAAATCTCCCTGGTACCCTAACTTTGAAATAAGGTTAGAATTAAGCTAAAAAAATATAGGGATTTTCAAATTTTGGACATAGTTGGGGTGTAGATATTAAAAATATGAGGTAAGAGTTAATTACTTCTCAAATATTGGTAAAGAGTCTCTCGACTGATGTTAAGTTCCTTGGCTATGGCTGATTTGCTGTGTCCTTGAGAAAGCTTATTCTTGAGCTCTGTTATTACTTCTTCTGTCAGCTTCTTCTTCCTTCCTTTATATGGTTCTGATGATATGGCCTGAGCATCTTTAATTAGCCTTGATAATGAGGCAAGCTTAAAGGGCTTAACCATAATAAGGAGACCGTATCATGGAAGTTAAGATCTTAGGGATTGATATTGCTAAGAGAGTATTTCAGCTTCATGGGATTAACTGCTTTGGTAAAGTGGTATTAAAAAAGCGGATTAGTCGAGAGCAGCTCTCTAATTTTATTGCAAACATACCGCCCTGTTTAATAGGAATGGAAGCCTGTGGGGGATCAAACTATTGGGCGAGAAAGTTCACGTCTTATGGACATGAAGTAAGGTTGATGAATCCTCACTATGTAAAACCTTACATTAAGACCAATAAGAATGATGCTGCAGACGCAGAAGCAATTTGTGAAGCTGTGAGCAGACCTACCATGAGGTTTGTTTCTATTAAAAGTGTTGAGCAACAAGATATTCAAGCTTTGCATCGTTATCGACAACGGCTTATCCAGGGAAGAACAGCTCTTGTTAATCAGATAAGAGGCCTTTTAACGGAGTATGGTATTGTTATTCCTCAAGGGATCACCTCTCTTCGTTTAAGGCTTCCTCAGATATTGGATGACCAGGGGAATGAGCTTACTTATTTGAGTCGAGAGATCATTAATACTCTTTACCAAGAATTCAGCATAGCTGATCAACGCATAAAAGACTTAGATAAGCGTATTATGCTGCTGTGTAAAGAAAGCACTAATTGTCAGCGACTTATGAAGATTGAAGGAATTGGACCTCTCAGTGCAAGTGCTCTCCTCTCAGCTATTGGCGATATTCATGCTTTTAAGAATGGACGACATTTAGCCGCTTGGTTGGGCTTAGTCCCAAGGCAACACTCAAGTGGCGGCAAACAGACACTGTTAGGAATTAGCAAAAGAGGTGATCGATACCTCAGGACACTTCTTATTCATGGAGCAAGAGCCTTTATTAGTTTTGCAAAGCGGAAATCAGTTTGGTTAGAGGCCCTTATTAAGCGATGTGGCAAGCAGAAGGCTTATGTGGCTTTAGCGAATAAGAATGCAAGAGTTGTTTGGGCTCTTCTTACCAAGCAAGTAGATTATCAATCGACTCATTAAGAATGTAAACGTTAAAAATGAATTCTAGAGATTTGCTGAGGAAATATAAAGAAGATGGCAAAAAGTGATAACAGCTTTTCTAAAACCTGAGTTGCAACACGGCTAATAAAGCCTTGGTTCTGATAAGGAAGAAAAGCTTTCGGATATTCATCTAGGCCAGGAGTATGCCTCCAAAAGTAGGTCGAATATATGTCCGCAACTCGCTTCAATCTTTCTTCTTAAATACTCTTGCAAATAGGCTCAGGCCATATATGTTGCAACTTTGATCTAAGGGAGTAATGGACTTAACCCGATTTAGTAGACACGTTCTTCCAATGTGAGCGCTCTTGTTTCAAACTCTTTTGGAGACATATATCCCAAAGTCGAATGAATTCTTTCTTGATTATAGAAGATAAAGCAATAATCAAAAATACTATTTTTTGCCTGGTCGCGGTTCTTATAATGTTCAAAGAAGGTACATTCTCCTTTGAGGGTTGCAAAAAAGCTTTCCATGGCTGCATTATCATAACAATTACCAGTTCCACTCATGCTGGGTGTTATTCCATAAGCCTTTAAGAGATTTTGGAAGTCATGACTGGCATATTGGCTCCCTCGATCAGAATGATGAACTAAAGCCTGAGGATGTCCTCTATGCCGAATAGCCTGTTGTAATGCTCTTATGACAAGATCTATTGGTTGTTTCTGACTCATACTTAGACCCACAACTTGCCGTGAGAAGAGATCAAGGATCACCGCAACATATAACCATCCCATGGATGTCCATATATACGTAATATCAGAGACCCATTTTTGATTTGGCCTTTGGGCTGTAAAATCACGTTGCAATAAATTCTCAGCAACCGGGAGCCGCTTATCGACCTTTGTTGTCAACTTAAATCGCTGCCTTTTCCTAGCAATAAGTTTAGCCTCTCTCATTAAACGAGCAACCCTTTTGAGACCTACTTTTTCTCCTTCTGTCTTAAGAACTGCATGAATCCTTGGACTGCCATAAGTTTGACGGCTTTCTTCAAAAAGAGAGGTAATCCGTTTCAACAAGTAAGAATCTCTTTCTTGATGAACACTCTTCCTACTCTCAATAAACTTATAATACCCACCTCTTGATACACCTAAAATATTCGCCATTTTCTCAACCTTAAACTCATGACAGTGTAATTTCATAAATGTATAAAGCTCTACACTTTCGCCTTTGAGAAAATGGCTAAAGCTTTTTTTAAGATATCTCGTTCTTCCCTTAAATGGCTGACTTCTTTCTTAAGCTTCTTCATCTATTCATGTACATTTAAGGCAGATGACTGAGAATCTTTTTCTAAAGAATTTGTGTATTCTCGGACCCAAGCCGCTAAAGTCGAGGAAGGAACTCCAAGCTCTTTCCCTAACTTCGGATAAGAGGTCTCCCTGCTCATATAAAGACGTACCGCTTGTTCCTTAAATTCTTGATCATATTGACGTACTTCTCTCATCATAACACTTCTTTCCTTTCTTAAGCATTCTTAATCCAATTAATGCTCCTTGGAAATCTGTGTCCTCAAAAACGGGTTAAGTCCAATTTTTGATCAGTTAAGCTTCCGTGAGCTTGGCATAACACTTCTTTCCTTTCCTAAGCATTCTTAATCCAATTAATGCTCCTTGGAAATCTGTGTCCTCAAAAAGGGGTTAAGTCCAAGAAGAATTTTGGCTAATTTTTGTAAGTGATTGATTATATACGATATAATTCTATAGATTTTCAACAATCTTCATACTCTCTTTCCAAATCCAATGGTTGCAGACCCTTTGTCTGTAACTCTAGCTGATACGTAAATTTCTGTATTGGTAGAGAAAATTTGGATGTCCTTAAATCCTGCTTGAATAAACTCTGCCTGTATTAGTTTGGCTGTATCCATACCACGATAGATGTCTACGAATTTTGTTCCTGGGACGATTAAACCAGGAATAATACAAGGCTGTTCGGGACATAAAAAACCGTTGGCAACAGAAATAATAATTATTGCGTTAAGATTTAACACCCTAAGTGCTTCTAATATTGCTTCTCGTATTTCAAAAAATGAGGAGTTATATGTTCTTAAAGACACATATAAGTCTTGACTGTTATCTGGGATAGAAGACAAATCGCTAGCAGAGGAAATGATAACCTTTGATAAAGGAATTTGGTTTTTGATTTTTTTTAAACCATCTTCTGCAATATCAACAAAGGTAATGTGCCTGCAATCTGAAAATAAGGATATCGCCTCATGTCCGCTGGCAACACCAATATTTAAAATATTAATAGTAGACAACGGTCTCGTCGATAAGTTTCTGTATAAAGACATGAAATTTTCCTTCCAATCAAGCTCGAGTGAGCGAAGATCATTTGAATAGTTATATCCTTCATACTTGCTATTAAACGCTTCGGATATTGCATTATTGACAGCATTAATGGCCTTTGAATATTTAATTCCGTACTTATCACAAATCAGGGATGCTAATGCAGATCTATTTTTATGTGCATTAATTTCATCCTTAAAAATAATGAATCCTTTCGATTTTAATTTCCCAATAACCAAGTCGCTAATTCTATTTTCAGAGTAGTAGGGACTATACTTGATGCTTTGTTTACTATTTGTAAAGAAGTGATCATTTTGTTCTAGTATCTTACGTTTTAATTCGTCGGGATAACGATATACATGATTGAATGTTATAATAGGATCGTTATCCAAATAGGATGTTAATGAGGGATCTGGAAGCCCAACGTATATTTTATTGATACGAATTTCCTTTAATAGTGCAATTAAATCAAACGAACGAGCGTCCGACCATGTATTTATTGTAATATAAATACTCTGAGCGTTAAATATTTGGAGTTTTCGCGCCTTGCTTAGAAGGACGGAACACCAGGATGCATTACCTTCTTCTCCTGTAAAAGCAGAGTATACTATTTCATTATGCTCAGAAACAATAACAACTCCCACCCCTAAATCGGATTGAGAGGCTCCTTTTGAAATATCAATTGAATAATTCATCCAACATATATTATTTAAATTCATATACCAACCTACGCGTATTTTAAAGTGTGTAATTATGCCGTCTTTTTGTATAGGACGTCTATGTGTAGTTGGCAAATGGCAGACCAATCATTGCTATTCACCGCAGACCTTACTTGTAATAATGCATGAAGCCCATTCCTTGACCAATGCATATGTTGTTGCCCCTTGCCTCGCTTGTTAATCAAATTTTTCACTGTACACTCTGCCATCTGACTCGTGAAAATTAAACCATTATCTTGTTGCTTCTGATCGTTAGCTATAAAATTAGCATTATTTTCAATGTACGTAAGCTGGCGTTGAACTTTTTCCTTCTTTTTTGGATTATCCTGAAAGCTGTCGCGCATCAATTGCAATCGTTCAATTGCCTTGCCAGGCAACCCATGCCATAAATACCATTTGGCGCCAGATAACTGTTTATTCATCTCTTCATGCCCAAGGCGTGTATTTTTAAATTTCATTGCGATGTGATGCCAATCTAAAACACGCTCTATAGAGTCGCAGTGTTTTTCTAGGGAATCCACAATGTCCCAGCAATTTTTGGCCCCATCACAGATTGCTGTTATTTTGGTTTGAGGCGTTATCCCCTGCTTAATGGCTGCATGAAGTGTCTGTTGCTTCATAGTATCTCGAGTATCCAACAAAGCAGAAGCCGCGCAATGCTTGCTTTTCAGGCGCCGCCTTACGCCTTTTACTTCTCCATCATCTTTCTTTTTTTCCGTCGTATGCTGATTGTTTTTAGCGTCAAATACAATAGACACCATCACTTCAAAGCTGCGTTTATCTCTATCTGTGCATGCGACATGTCCCTCATCCACTTGCACATAAATATGAGAGGCTGATGGGATGCTTTTTGATGGAACTTCAGGATTATCGGATAGATCTTGCCCAACAGCTTCCGTTATACGATTGATTGTATCATGGCTATTGGTTGATCTGGAATTATTTGAAAACAAATTCATCAATTTTTGTGACTCACGAAACGTGTGATTTGCTCCCAACTCGGCTTGTATTTTCACAAGATTAGGGTGTGATGCGTTGCCAAATAACGAGCGAACGCTGGGAGTGCTGGTCCACTTACATAATTTACATACTTGGCGGCTCGTAGATACCTTATGATCTGTAAAAACGGAATGAAAAGCCGACTTGACGCACCCACTCTTATAAAGTTTCCTACCACATTTCGGGCATTTGTATAGCTCTTCTTTAAGATATACTGACTGTTTATCAAGGAGCTGTTGTTCTATTTGACTTAATAAATCAATTTGTTCTGAGTGACGAAATCCAAGTTCGATGATATGATTAGGCTTAACGACGTTTTTGGTCGTAATAATTTCTTTACCAATTACACCGCCTGCGTCGTCTAGAGACTCGACAATGACCCTGATTTGATGGACCATTAAAATCTTCTGGTAAAAGGGTAATTATTTTTTATTGTACACCAAAAAATCATATATTACTAACTTTAAAATACGCTTCCCATTCATTTATGGCTTTCTATCTTTTTCGCATTGAGTCAATATTACATTAATTGTATGAATAGAGACTACTCTATAGCTTGTTGCAAGTCTTTATTTTACAAAAAAGCGTGCTGCGTAAAAGAATTGTAATCTTTTAAATTATGAAAATAATAGAAAGAATTGTCGGCATTGTGTATTATATTTGTGGGATCACTTTGTGATGATATTTGCTTGATCCTTTTCAACACGTGCGTTTCGCATTGTTCTCCCATTTCAATAAGAATCCAACGTCTTTGTAATTTTTGTGCAACTGCACCAGTTGTGCCAGAACCTGCGAAACAATCAAGAACAATATCACCTGGATTTGTCGTTAACTCAACAATTGTTTTAATTAATCTTTCTGGCTTTGGAGTGCAAAATACATTATCATGGCCAAATATTTGGATGGATTCTTGAATTGCTTCAGCTTGGTTTCCTACTTCTCCTTCTAACCAAACAGTTTTTGGTTTTTTATCATTCAAGAATTTAAATTTGTTAGATTTTTGAAAACTGACAATATAAGTATGATCAAGATGGAATTTTCCAGTGTAATTTTTCCAATTTATTTTATGTTGCCAAGTAACAGTTGCTAAATAGTTTTCCTTTCCAAACACCTTTTCAAGCACTATTTTTAAATTATGGATTTCAGAATCATCGATGCTGATCCAAATAGATCCGTCCTCAGTCAAGAGAGGGCGCATTAACAACAGCCTTTCTTGCATCATTTGCTTCCAGTCATTTCTTGAGAGAGTATCACGATAATGTTCTCGATCAAATCCAGTATTGTAAGGAGGATCGATATAAATGCATTTAATGGCGTTTTGATGTGTTTTTTCTAATTCTTTTAAAACATTGAGGTTATCATTTTTAAACAACAGATTAAAATTTGAAATGCTAAATTTGTTATTCACAGATTTTACCCTTAATAATAATTTTCCAAAATTTTATTTTTCCCAAAATCGGTAATTAAGTCCATAATTTTGTTGTTCTCTCATTTGAATTTCTTTTATACACTCTGAAACTTTAGTGACTATAGTCAAAAGATCTAGATGTTTTTGTGGCAAGACATTTTTTACCACCATTACTTTGAACTGTTGAAGGAGATAATCCCAAAAGCAATCCAAATTTAAGAGGATAATTTTTTTATTTGTTATTCCAAACTGTCTAGCAACTAGAAAATCCATTAATTCATGTAAAGTGCCAAAGCCTCCTGGCAAAACAATTAAAGTATCACATGTATTTTGAAAAATTTCTAATCTCTGATAAAGATTATCAGTCCAAACAAGATTTTTTTTGACTATTTGTGGGTGGTGTACATTGTATTCTTTGAATACACTTGGGATGATTCCTTTCATTTTCCCTTGATTCTTCTGAAAAACAAACCCATTTATAACTGCATTCATTAGCCCAGTACAGCTCCCTCCGGTCACAAGATGGTAACCCTCGTTAGAAATAGCTTTACCAAGTACCCATGCTTCTTCCTTATAGCGATCAGAAATTTTATCATCCGCACTGCAGAACACTCCAACGTAGTGTTCTTTTTCTTCACAATGTGTTTTTGAATAACGCATTTCTTGAGTCTTACCTAATCCTTTTGAATTTTATGGGCTCTTTTATAGTTCTAGGGAATTCCATTATGCATATTTTTTAAACCCCATCAAGTCCAACTGTATGGGTTGAAAAAGCGAATCTATTTTGAAGAAACCATAGCACCTTCTCTTAGCTACTTTGATTTTATTATTCAAACCTTCAACAAAACCGTCATACAAGTCTGTACATACAGATTTTACTGTACGTCACTGCGTACTTCGATGATGATATTTCCTTCTTTATCAATTGTTTGTGAAATTATTTCCAGTGATTTTATATCGAGAGGGAGGGTAATTTGTGCCATATTTTCGTGACCTTCTTGTTATTTGAAGCCACCTTAAACCATTACCCACCCTCAATGCTATATCCCTAGAACTACAGAAGAGCCTTAATTTTTTACTAAAAGTTTTGACATTATTTACTTAAGCTATTCTTCACAAATGTTGGTAACGAGACGTTATTAAGAGGAAGTAATCCATTATTGGCAATGATTACACCTTCGTCAAAGAATTTGACATATAAAATGACGTTTGCAAGTGATAATTGTCAGCAATTCTAAATATGGAAAGGAGTAGCTGAAAAGCTCTATGATAAAGGCATTATCCCCGCCATTCCGCCCCCTTCCTATGCTGCCGTTCAGGGAAAAGCCAATAGCCGGTGGCACGATAAGATTGAGAAATATATTAAAGAGAAAGGGACTGTTTATGCTTTTCATAAAAAGTATGGCTATGGGGTAAGAGCTCTCGTTGAGGCTCAATTCTCCAAAATTAAAAGGTGTATCTGGTCAAGCCTGAAAACCCAAAAGGTCGAATCTCAAGAAAGAGAAAGAATTATTATTGGCAGTATCATCAATCAGTGGAACGCTTTTGGCAGATGCGTTTGCGTTAAGATAGAATAATTGTGCCTGAAAAAGCGTGAACTTATACGCTGCCGAACATTAAAGCCCCTATAAAATAGCTCCAACGCACAAAAGCTGAGCCTTTTTCCATGTGGGTGAAGAAAATAATTGAGAAAATGAGGACAGAATGTTAAGGATCAGTACCGGCAGGTGGACGTTCATGGCGCCTCTTATTCAACAGTTTTAGGCGTATTGTAAACGGTTTCTGCTGACACCTCCATTACAATAAATTGGCCAAAATGGAGACGTAAATTAAGGCACTAATACACTAAGTTTATTAAATTATTTTATCGAATCGAGGTAATATGAGTACAAAAACGACTTTTGCTGAAAAAGTATTACAATTTTATGATAAACTTTCACATGCGTCATTTGACTTACCTGCTGGATTTAAAATTATTAATCCATTTAACGGAAACCACAAAGATTTAGTTAAAAAAATAATGACTAAATTTTATCAAAAATACTATAAGGATGTCCACCCTCGTCGTCTAATACTCGGAAGTTCACCTTCACGTCGAGCATCAGGTGTAATAGGAATTCCTTTTGAAGATACCAAGCACCTCAGTGAAATGGGAATTTGTATTGACAAATTTTATGTAACTAAGTCTTCTTCGGGATTTTTATATGATGTTATGAGGGAATATGGAGGTTATGAAAAGTTTTATACTGACTTCTATATGAATTTTGCTTTCCCTCTCAGTATAGTTCAAATTACCTCCAAGGGGAATGAATTGAATTTCAATTACTACGAAAACCAAAAATTACAAGCGATTTTGTATCCTTTTATTATAAGCACACTGCGAGCTCAAATAGATTTTGGAATTGATAGTTCCGTGTGCTACTGTATTGGAAGTGGAGGAAACTACAGTTTTCTATCAAACATCAACGAAAAACATCATTTTTTTGATAAAATTATACCGTTGGAACATCCACGCTATATTATGCAATACCATTCAAAGGACAAAGTTATGTTCATGGACAAATATCTTAACGCCTTACACAAATAAACAAAACTAATATAACTAACTTTAATAAAACTAATAAAAAAAGGGAAAACAATATGCTAGTTACAAAAAATAAAGTGCTGATTCATTTTAATACAAATGATATTACTGTATACAGCTTAAAAGATAATACGTTAAAAGTGGTAGGGGAAGAGCGTGTTAATTTTGGAGAGAGTTTCAATATTGAAATATTGGTAGAAAAAATTGGCAAATTTTTAGCCACTTTACACAAACTTGTTGGAGTAATTAACAATGAATGCGTTAGATTGTATGCTACAGGAATATTCCAGAGGGGTTCTCAGCAAGAACAAACCAAATTAATGATTCAAATTTTTGTAAATTATGGGCTTTATTTTAATATTATACCTTCTGATTTAGAGCAGTTTTATTTGGAAAAGAGTATGTCTGTAAATGGACATAAAAATATGATGGAAGGTCTAATTTGTCAGGAATTCAGAAAAGTCGTCGTAGCTGGAAGTATTCAAAATCAGCTAGAAAATATTGGTGAGGTAATGACTACTTTGCAAAAACGCAACATTACCGTATTGTTTCCTACGACAACAAAAGTCGTTCCAGAAACTTTAGGAACAGATTTTCTTGTTTTAGAAGGCCAAAAACTTAAAAATAGACGTGATGGTTGGAGACTTCAATATGAACAAATGGAGACATATAAACAATCAGATGCTATTATTGTGTGTAATCCAGATGGTTTGACTGGTCAAGGTGTTGTATTTGAATTTGGTTTTATGGTAGCTATTTCTAAAAGAATAATATTTACCGAAAAACCAAAAAATTTATCAATTGTATTTCCTTATGAGATTGGTCTAAATTTTTAAATGCTACAAATAAGCCAATAGTATAGAGGATTCTGCCTCTATTTTTGGGAATTCTGGCACATACTCATTCGAGAACACATTAAGGATATTCATAGATGACTGTTTGATAGCGGTTTGGGAAATGTATTAACAAAAATGGGCTCTTCTGTAGTTCTAGGGATATAGCATTGAGGGTGGGTAATGGTTTAAGGTGGCTTCAAATAACAAGAAGGTCACGAAAATATGGCACAAATTACCCTCCCTCTCGATATAAAATCACTGGAAATAATTTCACAAACAATTGATAAAGAAGGAAATATCATCATCGAAGTACGCAGTGACGTACAGTAAAATCTGTATGTACAGACTTGTATGACGGTTTTGTTGAAGGTTTGAATAATAAAATCAAAGTAGCTAAGAGAAGGTGCTATGGTTTCTTCAAAATAGATTCGCTTTTTCAACCCATACAGTTGGACTTGATGGGGTTTAAAAAATATGCATAATGGAATTCCCTAGAACTATAAAAGAGCCCAGTTTCTCTCCCTTTCTTTTCCTTCCTCTTTAATCCTCAATCTTGCTTCATACGAAGCTCTACGTTATGGTACAGAATCGACACTCATCATGAATTGCGAAATCTCCTGAGGTTACTTTAGATTATGAGCACAACCATCACAACAAGGCAGATAGGGTCTTACATTATCAGTATGGTCAAACCATTCCCCTTTTCTCTATTCATCATGTTTTGGGTGGCCATTATTTATTCAATAGAATTATCCCTTAAACCTTACCTCATAAAGTCTATCCTCAATCGCTTGGCAGTGGGGTCACAACATGATATATTTGAGTATCTTGCTGCCCCTATCGCCTTATATTTAGGCATGACCTTTTTGATGGTGGCATCGTTCCGCCTTTATGACTACTTTGTTCACATAAAAATGATCCCACTTTTACGCGAACGCATTGCCAATGTATCCTTAGGGTTGCTTATGGACAAAAGCCACGCGTATTATCAAAACAATTTTTCTGGAAGCTTAGCCAGCAAGGTAAACGATTTAACAGGTAGTGTTCCTGACATCCTTCAACTTTCCATTGATCGATTTTTTAGCAATGGGTTATCTTTAGGGGTCGCGATTATAACGTTGGGGTGTGTTAGTGGTTACTTTGCTTTTTTTATGTTCTTATGGGCGGCTGCTTTTATCACGCTGGCCTTGCTTCTGTCAAAACGCCTTACGGGTCTGGCTGATCATTGGTCAGAATTCTCATCTCTCATCACGGGTAAGCTTGTGGACGTCCTTTCTAACATTTTATCGGTTCGGTTATTCACGGCAAAGATTCAAGAAAAGGAATCCTTATCTTACGTTTTTAATGGTGCCGTAAGGGCCGAACAAAAATTGCAATGGTCTTATTTTCAAATGTGGTTTTGTTTTGGTTTTTCCTTCTTTTTCTTGCAGTGTGCCAATATTTATTTCCTGTGTAAGGGGCGCCAAGAAGGCTGGATAACGGTTGGAGATTTTGCCTTGGTCTTAATGATTAATATCTCGATTGTTGATTTTCTATGGAAGTTGACCAAAGAGTTCTCTCAATTTTCTAAGCATTTGGGTCGCATTACCCAGGCCTTAAGAGCCATTCTGGATCAGCCCGACTTACAGGATAAATCAAACGCCCATGATCTGAAAGTCAGTCAAGGGTCTATTTGCTTTGATCAGGTCACGTTTCATTACAAAGGAACGGACCCTCTCTTTCAAAACAAGTCAATCACCCTTGAATCAGGTCAGAAGGTAGGGTTGGTTGGGTATTCAGGCGGCGGCAAATCAACCTTTGTGAATTTGGTTTTGCGTCTTTATGACGTCACAAGCGGCCGCATTC
>ERZ781399.3471-NODE-3471-length-12052-cov-4.285321_pt1 | contig 12052 bp, 9 predicted proteins | sample MGYA00511014_ERZ781399 | MGnify/ENA primary metagenome ERZ781399 (study PRJEB29847, sample SAMN06458254) | wastewater metagenome | isolation source: Wastewater bioreactor | place: South Africa: Cape Town | study: EMG produced TPA metagenomics assembly of the...
AAATACATAAGACAAAGAAGATGAGTCTCAATGAAAAGAAGAAAGAAAGAAAGAACAACAGTACCACCAAGTTATTAAAAAAAAAAAAAAGAAGAAAAGCAAACACACAAGCCTATATCTATATCTGCACAGTAGTGAGAAATCAAACGCCGTCGTGTTGCCAAAACAACAGAAAACGATGTCGCTCTAGTGAAAAAAATCTAATAAAAATAGGAATGAAGATGTTCTTTGTATTGATACTGTCGTCGCTATTGATATTTTTCATCTGATGGCTATTCGTCTCTCACTCTCTCTCTTTTTTTTATTATTCTTTACTGTGTAACTATTTATTATTATTATTATCAACAACAACATCATCATTTTTACATATAAACAAAATCACGCATCTCTTATATATATACATATTATTACTTTTTGTGTAGATAATATTTTCTCTTGTGGTATGTTGCTTTTTTTTTCGTTTTTCTTCCTCGAGAAGTCAAAGTACGGTCTAAATATTGACTGTAAAAAAAATAAATCATTCGTCTGCCTTTTTTTTCTCTTCCTCGGTGTTGTTTAATTCATTTCGATATATATATATATATATCAAAAGCAATAATCAATCGTTATCGTCCAGGTGTACGCGTATGTTTTTCTTCGATCGAGGTTTTTTATTTTTGTTTTTATTGTCGATATAAATCGATACGATTTCTATTGCGAATAGAGAGAAGGAGAGAGAGAAAAAAAACTTCTCGTCCAGAAATAAAAACAGATCACTTGCTCTAGTAAAACATATGTTTGTCTGTTATTTTGGTTGTCTTTTTCAACAGTACAAGCAAAAAGTCAATTTACAGTCGGATTAATCTTTTCAACGTTTTATTTCCAAGTACGTTCTTTTGTTTAATTAGACTCGTTAGAATTCATATTTCGTACACACGTTATGCCTTTATTCATTAATCTAACAGACAATAAGGATATTTTTCCCGACATAAAATGAGTTTTTTTTCGGTCGATTAGATCACACAAAATGCTTTCGTTTTTATTTTCTGACATTGATACATGTTGACAGGTAGATGTTGACTTTCTTCTAGTTTAAAACTTTGATTTTAATGATTCTTATCATAATTGAAAGAAGAAAAAAAAATGTTAACACGTTATTTTTCTTCAATGATTGTTCGAATAGTGAAAGTACCGACAAAATTTAATTAGAACAACAACAAGAACATATTCTTACATTTGAATAGAGACAAGAAAAAAAGCCTTGTTGTTTTCTTCTTATGAATATAGATATGTCTGCATATATATATATATATCGATCTAGGCTGAAAACGTGACAATCAAGGTGATGAAGAAATCGTAATTTATAAAATAAATTAGCAATGCCTAAGAATTTATTAACGTAATAAAAAAAGAACTTTCTTTTTTATTCATCGATAAAGTTTTCGAAAACTCACCTTACATTTCGCTCGAGGTAAGGAAAGTTTTTTTTTAATATTAGAGTTCTTCATATCGAGTTCACTAATATTCTTCTATATATATAATAACATTATATATCAGATAATAAAACAAGATTATTAATTGAAAATTTGTGCTTTTTTTTAAACATTTTTGAATATTTAAAGAAAAAGCCACACGATCGCATCGTTTTACTTATTTTATGTTACAGAAAACTTCGATTCCAGGTGTTGTTTACGTCTGTAAAATCAAAAAGAAAAGGATTTCGTAAATTAAACTATTCATTTTTAGTAGAAAAAAACTTATAATTAATAAAAAAAAAATATCCTCGAGTTATTCGAGCAAATCATGATAGTTTTTTTTCTTTGAAATACATTACAAATTGAAGACTTTAGGTTTTCCGATGATAACAGAATTCATTCTTTTTTTCTTCTATGAACAATCTGCACAATACATTGTTAGAGTACGGGTTCGTCGAGGTATTTGATAACATTCAATCATTAAGTCCACATTTTTGATAGCATTCATAGACCGTTAAATTAATGAAAGTTTGATAAGATTAATAAATAATTTACATTTGTTAACATACTGACACCATTAGAAGATTTGAGAACAAGACTGGATGACATCAGACAGACAGCATAACTAGATTTTATAGTCAAATTTCCAATAGAAACTAAAATAGATATTTTCTTCTTTCTTTTTTGGGTTTAAACTTCTATGAAAGAAAAGAAAGAACACGTTGACTGAAGTGTCTTTTTTTTTAAGAAGAAAAAACTCTTCTTCTTCGTTTTCTTAATGATTCTAGCGCATGTGAATTGACAAGCAAAATATCTAATCAAATAATGTGTAGTAAGAATTTGACTTCTTATTTCCCTTTTGTTTATTCAATATATTAATATTATCTAATGTTGATAAATATACATTGGAGAATCACGACAGTGAAAAATTAACTCGATAGATAACAAGAATATTTTCTCTTCATTTTCCACGGTTTATTAAGTGTCTTCTGTTTGGGTAGGCGGAGACTTGGGCATGATGAATAATCAATCGATTACTTGTCATTGATGATGGAAGATTGATTCATCAATCGATGCTCTTTATGTATATATAGATTGATATACATATCTATATATATTATTCATTCATAAAATATCTTTTTCTTTTTTTCTCTCTCTCTCTATGCATAGAAAAGAGATATTTTTGTTTTATTTACATTTGAATAAATTTTTTTCCTTTCAGATCGATTATGAATCTGATTAAGCCATCAAAAGATAAAGAATCTTCAGGAGCCAGTTCTTCAAGTCAAGTGACCTTCGTATGGATAATCAACATAAGACAAATAGCAAACATCTATTAATAAATTCGTTCTCATTGTGTTTAGGCTGGTATTAAAACAACTAGTAAAAAAGAACTTCGTGGTGGTCGAATCCGAGCTGAAATCGTAAGTTATTCAAACATTCTATTTCCATAAACAAATACTGAAATCAGTTAGAACAAAAAAAAAGCTGTTTCTTGATCGTTTACTCTAAATATCAAATTTATTGTTATGTTTTCTTTTTTCAAAGCTAAAAAAAAACATGAAGATAAATATAAATTTCTCTTTTTTCTCTCTCAGTCGCGACATCCGGTTTTTCTTTGCCGTTAAACATATGTCTGGCATGCATTCTAAAACTGTATTGATTCTATGCAAATTTTTCCGTTTTCTTTTTTTTTTGTGCCTCTACACGGGTGTTATGTGCGTGTTTTGAACGAGAAATATATTCAAGCACAGCAGCAAAAATAATAATCATGGAACAAACTCTCTGACGCACATATATATTCTATCTGTCATCGCTCCATCTCATCGAACTTCAATAGAAAAACATCGAGAAGGAAGAGGGTGCGAGAGAGAGCGAGAAAGCTGAGGCGAGAATAGCAAGGGAGAAAAATAGCTCGCCTTTTTTTCCCCTTTTCTTTTCTTTCTTTTCTATATTCTCATCGGGATTTTTTTTGCCTATTTTGCTATATCTCTCGTTGACTCCTCCGCTCATTGCTGTTGCTCGAGTTGTCTACTCTCTTATTCTTTGTAATCATCCATCCATCTATATATCTATCTATCGACGGAATATAAGCATTGAAGAAGAAAAAGACGAAGAAGGAAAAATATACGCGAACAAAAAAAAAGCGCTGTTGTTTATACGACGAGAATTGTGTTGATCTATTGAGTAGTAATCAACAATTACATAAATATCTCTTCATCGAGTGAAAGATTATTTTTATTAAATGTAAACGAACTATGCTACGAGATATTCATCCATTTAAATCATTAACATCTCGTATAGCTGCAAATGCCAAGCAGACTGTAAGTAAAGAAGAAGAAGAAAAAATATGATTATTATTTTCCTCGTTTGTTTTTTGAATTTCTTTTCCCAGCAAAAAAATTGTCAAACACAAACGATTTCTTGTGTTTTTTTTCTTTGTATATTCTAGGATATCAATCGGGAAATTCAAAATTGTCGTGATGAACAAAGTGAACGATTTGATTTAAGCAAAAGTAGTGTTACAATTTTGCCGAATACAATTAAGGATGTAAGCATTTATTATTTTTTGTCTTTGATCGGAACTTACTTGTTGTTTTCTTCCAATTAGTTAATTCATGTTCGAGAATTATATTTATATAGCAATCGTATTCAACAATTACCGCCTGAAATCGGCAATCTTGTTAATTTAAAAGTATTAGCATTAAGTGAAAATTCATTAACAACTTTGCCTGATACAATGGATCGTCTTGTTCAACTGAAAGTCTTAGATCTACGACACAATCGATTTAACGATGTATTTGAATTTCTAATCTGAAGTTTTCAATTCGTAAATTTTCTGTTCTCTAGATTCCTGAAGTTATCTATCGAATAACAAGTCTCACAACACTCTATCTACGTTTCAATCGAATCAAAGAAGTATCTGATACCATTAAAAATCTCATTGTATGTTATTTTCTTCGATGAAAAATCGAAATTTAAACTTTGTTTGTTTGTTTTTTCTCTTGTTTGAAGAATTTACAAATGTTAAGTTTACGTGAAAATCGTATTCGTCTACTTCCGACAACAGTCGGCCATTTAATTCAATTATTAACACTCGATGTTGCACATAATCATCTCGAACATTTGCCGGATGCAATTGGTTTGTTTGCCTTGTTGAATTTCTTGAGAAAAACAAACAACAACGTTTGGTTTGTCTTTTTTTATGTGTGTTCATAGGAAATTGTGCCCAATTAACAACATTAGATCTCACTCATAATGAACTCATTGATCTTCCGGAATCTATTGGAAATTTAAAGAATCTCAGTCGATTATTGATCAGATACAATCGTCTTTCGACCATTCCATCTTCATTAGCTAATTGTTCAAAACTCGATGAATTCAATATCGAAGGAAACAATGTTTCACAATTACCGGTTGGTTTCAATTGATGAATCGATCGTTTGTATTTCGTTTCGTTTCTAGGAAGGACTTCTATCAAGTTTAGTACATTTAAATACGATTTCGTTAGCACGTAATAATTTCAATTCATTTCCATTGGGCGGTCCAACACAATTTACATCTGTACATTCGATTAATATGGAATGTAATACAATTGATAAAATTCCATTTTCAATATTTTCTCTTGCCAAATATCTTTCGAAATTGAATATGAGAGAAAATGCTCTCACATCTTTACCATTGGGTAAACAAAATGCCAAAAGAAATCAATATTGATTTTCGATTATTTCTTATCGAACGTTTTTTGTTTAGATATTGGCTCTTGGACAGCATTAGTCGAACTTAATCTAGCAACAAATCAATTAACTGTCATACCGGAAGATATTAAAAATCTACAGAATTTAGAAGTTCTTATTATGTCGAATAATCAATTAAAAGTTCGTAGAGAATTCTTGTACAAGGAGTATTTGAATTTGTTTATTAATCAATAGAGAATACCGCCATCATTGGGTCAATTGAGAAAACTGAGACATTTAGATTTGGAAGAAAATAAACTTGATTCATTGCCTCAGGAAATCGGTAGGTTTTCGTCGATTGAATAAAGATGTGTGATGTGTTCTTTTTAGGTTATTTGAGAGAATTAACTCGTTTAATCATTGCGTCGAATCAATTAACACAATTGCCACGTTCGATTGGGTAGAATTTGTTGTTTTTATTTGTTGATTTTCAATCGAACTTTGTTTTCCTTAAGATCATTATCGAATTTAACACATTTAAATGTCGGAGAGAATAATCTCAGTTTATTACCAGAAGATATTGGTCAATTGGAAAAACTCGAACAACTTTATATAAATGATAATCCAAATCTTGATGTTCTTCCATATGAATTAGCATTATGTACGAATCTACAGATTATGAGTATTGAAAATTGTCCACTTAGGAGTTTACCACAAGAAATAGTAGCAGGTGGACCTTCTCTTGTGATACAGGTAACTTTTTTTTGACAAATTCTGTGTTTTATTCAATTTGCTTTTTCTAGTTTCTCAAAGTCCAAGGCCCGTTTAATTTAAGTTAATGCAGTTTAACTCTTTCTCTGTGTACTAGTCAAATCGGTGTATTTCTTGTTTTATTTTATTTTTCTCAAACCGGTTATTAATCATTCTCTTTCTGTGTATTATTTTTGTTTGACCTAATCTATTTGATAAAAAACAAGATCGTTTTTGTCTGTCTATTATTCGGTAGTTCTTGCGTAATGACATTCTATTGATTTCGTTTGTATATACGAGTATGTGTAATCTTTTATACTCTGAACAAAATCAATCGATATAGCTTATTACACATCGATTGTCTTTTTTTTCGGTCCTAAATTATCTATTTCTTCTTCTTCTTCTCTTGCCTTTATTTCTGTTTGTTTGCAAAAAATGAAAATGTATTTGTTTCAGCTTGTGGAAAATATCTCAGTCAGAAATTATATTCTGATATTCTAATTATTATTTTTTTTTCTCGTTTTTCTCGATGTATTTTGATTGTATCTAGCAACAAAAAAAACTCCATTATGATCCTATTTATTCATTTACAGAAAAAAAATACAGAAAATTCATTTGTTTGCTTTAGAGTTGGACAGGAGAGAGATTTAGGTATCCATTGCTTCTTGTAACTGATTGACACTATTATTTCCAGCTGTTAATGTTGAGGATGTATCTGAATGATTGAAATAGGCTGAACCGGCATTACTGCTAGTTGACCAAGCACTTGCTAGTTGAACGAGACGTTCACGCATATCAACGAATTTACGTTTGAATTCGATACCGTCACCTTTCGATAGACGGAAATCGGCCATGATCTTGGCATCAGGCAATTTGAATATATTGACTTTGAAGATTAATTCCGTATGTCGTTTATCTTGTGTGACAACAGTAATCTAAATTTAGGATTTTGAAAATGAAAAGTTTTCGATCGAAAGATTTTACTTGATTGCCAGCTGTTCGTTTAGCTGTATAACCTGTATGAAGAAATAATCGATTGAGAAGATAGAGTGTTTCATCGAATGATATAGCCAAGACAACACGTGTCATACGATGAACAAGATGTTCAGATGGATCTTGCTGAAAAATACAAAAAAAAACCAAATGAGATAGGTTTCGTTTCGTTTGTTTGATGACTTACGTCGCCCATTTCAGTAAGTGAACGTGGTTCAGTAATGAGAATTAAATCATCGAGTTTAATTGGTTGAGAAATGCAATTAACCATAGGATCATCATTCGATGATGTTGAGATATAAGTCGAGGTGGTACTTTGATTTGGTTGTGTTAATGACCAACATGGTTCTTCGTATTTGACGCTAAAAAATAAATGTTGAGCTATGAAATGAATGAATTTGAGGAAAAAAAACATACGCCATGCGTTTTAATAATTGATTATCTGGTTCTGTACCATCTAAAATCAATCGAAGACAAAAATAATTCAGTTCGTTGAAATTCGAATTTTATTTCTTACCTTGTGGATAAACTTTCGACATCCATTTATGACTTTGAATGTCACTAACTTTTGCTCGTTGTTCAGGATCATGAATAAGAATTCGTCGAAGAAGATCTACCAACAAGAAATTTATCATCGATATTCTTCGTTTTCATCGCTCTTTCATACTTAAAATCATATTATCAATTTTCTTCCATGGATTATGATAATAATCTCGATCCAGCCAACGTTTATATTCAGGATTTTGAATTGACGGTTGATCCCACGGTAATTCTACATAAAGAATGTGTCAATTAAATAAAAAGCTTTTCATCGTGTCGAATTACCTCCAGTTAACATAGCAGTAAGAATAATACCCGACGACCAAACATCGACAGCTTCACCTCGATACGGCGTTTTAGCCCAAACTTCAGGTGATGAATAGGGTGCTGTTCCGCAATAAGTCGTTAGTCGTCGTTCTTCTCTCGTTGTTTGACTTCGAAATAATGTTGCCAAGCCAAAATCACAAATTTTCAGTACATCTATCAACAGAACACAAGAATTATTTCATTCAAATCTGATTTCTATCGAACTGTTATTTGCAATAAGAAGATTTTCTGGTTTAAGATCACGATGTGCTACGCCAAGAGTGTGTAAATATGCCTAAATAAAAGCTCATGTTCTTCAAACGATTTCTAGTTTGGCTTTTTCTCTACCATTCCAGCAACGACTTGTTTGAAATAATGTTGTGCGAGATATTCCGGCATTCCTACGTCAGGTTCTATCGAAAGCAAAACTCATCAAATGACGACTGCGTTTAAAAAAGAGAATTCAAACCGATTTTATCGAATAATTCTCCTCCGGCTGCATATTCGAGAAAAAGATAATAATTCGAATATTGTTGTTTATAACCATAGAATCGAATGATATTTTCGTGTCGAAATAGTTTATGCAAATCAATCTAAAGATGTTTTTGTTTTTTTTTCTCGAAGCAAATTAACTTTCGTCGTACTTCTTTTCGTATGACGACATCGTTGCCTTTCAGTCGATTGATATCGATGACTTTCACAGCTGCAAATTCATTTGTATTGACATTTTTTGCAAGTACAACTCTAGAGAGATAGAAATATCGAGAGAAGAGAATTCATCAATGTTTCATACTCGCCGTAAGCACCTTCACCTAATGTTTCTGTAAATTGCCACATGATCGAAAATGACAACTAACGAATGATCCGGTTTTTCTTTTCTTTTTCTCGTCCGAGTCTTTGTTATTCGTTTTGTCTTTGTTCAAAGAGAGAGAAAAAACAACGTTTTACAAATGACTTTCAGAAAAAATTCGATGTCGATTTTTTTCATCAAGAAAAATCGATTTTCAACTGAGAAATATCATTGAATTTCGATTTGATTTATTTCGAATAATTAATTTGATTTTGATTGATACATGAATTAACGAATAGTGCCTAGTTGAATGAATCACATCACATACATATATAGAGATATTATCCAATCGTTGGGTTACAAAAATCTCGACTTGACATGTCGCGTAGAACGATAACTTGTCAGTTTGTTATTGACAAAATGACAAGATTCAGTTGCATTGAAAATCTCGCAACTGTTTGCTCGTCATCAACAGTCTCTCCTTTTTTTCCTCTCCTTCGAGGCCAAGTAACACACACACACATAACGTCGATATTCGCAAGATAAAATCCGCGTCAAGTATAGTTGATTCTTCATCTGCAATGTAAATATTCGAACCAGAAAAAAAAACGTAAGAAATTATGAATTCTTTGAATCATCTCTCGTCGAACTGACAAGATAATTTAATTATTCTTGCTTGATTAAGCCTGTAAAATAGCTTGTCTCTCTCTCTCTCACTCACTCTCTTTCTCATAATGTTACATGCATATGTCCGATGAAGAACAGACAATCAATGCTAAATGTTCAGTGATGTACATTAGTCGCATAAAGATGTAGATTTCTTTTTTTTCTTCTTCTCTCTTCGACTCTCGGGAGAGGAAAAATGGACCCAAATCTGCATTCATTAATAAGAAAGAAAGAGAGGAGAGGGAGAGAGAGAAAAAAGAACGACTGAACGTCATATTCATCAGTAGTTCTCATATTCCGACTAACAGTTGTGTCGACAAGAAAATATAGCCTCCAGATTGATCGATTGTTTCGCTGTTGATTTTCTTTAATATCTTTAATTCCTTTCTGATTGATTTTTTCTTTTTCTTTTCTCTCTTTACTTGTGGTTCGTTCGATTAGAAATATATCAAAACAATGCTATTCGATTTGATCATCATATTTTGTTCACAATTAATTGTTTACATCGAAACAACGAGTCAGTCATTATCTGCTTGTTTTCTTCTTCTTCTTCTTATTTCGAATTATTTAGATTATTATTGTTCAAATGAATATTTCTCTTGTGATCAACATCGTTGTATTCCTCGTGCATTCGTTTGTAATGGTGAATATAATTGTCAAGATAAAACCGATGAAACTAATTGTTCAACAACGATAATCAATCAACGTTCTTGCCCGGAAAATCTTTCTGTTAAATGTCAACAAGATATTCTCTATAGTACACGTTCAATCGAGCATAATATTCATTCAGAATATATTCATCCAATTGAAATTTGTATTCATCGGTATGATGTTGTTTTTTCTTAGAGAGAAATACTAGTAGTAGTAGTAGTTCGAAATCAAATCTAATCATTATATTGCCTCAGGAATTCTATTTGCATTGATTAAATCAAGTGTATAGGAAAAAAGAAACGACTTTTATTGTTGTTATTGACCTTAAATAGATCGTCGGTTTGCGATGGAATTATTGATTGTCGAAACGGCATTGATGAGCAATGTGAACAAGTCAATCCGTTGATAGTTTGCTCGAACGATGAATATCATTGTCGAATAACAAATCGTTGTATACCAAAACGATGGCAATGCAATGGAATCAATGATTGTTTAGATAGATTTGCATCGGATGAATTAGGTAGCGAACACAAAAATGAATAAATAAATAAATAACGAAGAATAAAAATCTAGATTGTCCAAAGAAAACATGTCAAACAAATGAATTTGCTTGTCGAACACTCAATCAATGTATCCAATCAAGAGCTATTTGCGATGGTTTTCAAGTGCGTTGAATCGAAGAAATTGATTTTCATTGTTGTTTATATAAATTGATTTAGGATTGTGCTGATAATAGCGATGAATCAATAGAAATTTGTTCGAAATTGCAATCATCTCGAAATTGTACATCCGATGAGTTTATTTGTAAATCAACAAATTTATGTATTCCAAAAACATCACAATGTGATACAATAAGTCAATGTCATGATCGAACGGATGAAATCAATTGTCAATGTCCAATTGAAGATTATCTTAGCGAGAAATTATTCTATCGTTGTACGTTAACAAATCAATGTCTACCAAAAAATCTCGAATGCCATCAAAAATATCAATGCCATTCCGAAGATTTCGAAGATGATGATGATCAATGTCCATCGTTCGATATTCTAACGCATCGAACATGTTCAGACGACGATACATGTCTTGGCGAACATCAAATCTGTGAAAACTATCCAAGTCGACATTGTGTTTGTCAGCAAGGTTATCGAATGAATGAAACAACAGACATTTGCGAAGATATAAACGAATGTCGAGAACGAGCTGTCTGCGATCATTATTGTCGAAATACTCGTGGATCGTATGAATGTTCGTGTCAAGAAAATTATCTTCTCGATTCTGATAAACATACATGTCTTCTACGAACGAATCAACGACGTTTCTATGGTTTATTCGATGATGGTATCTATCAAATTGACATCGATCAAAATAACGAACTAATATTGAATACAAAAAAATTAATCCTTCAAACTCAATATGCTTATCTAATCGATCATGATCCAATTGATAATTATTTGTATTTTGCTGAATGTACAAATCCACTTCGATCGATTGTTATGTCATGTAGCAAAACTCGAGGCATATTTCGACTTGATCTAAATCAACATCCTTATCGGAAACAAGTATTGAGAAAATCGAACAAACGACAATGAATATTTTCGTTTTTTTTAGTTAATCATCGATGGACGTGATTATACATCTATTCATTCGTTTGCTATCGATTGGTTGCATGAAAATATCTATTTTATTAATGCACGTTTACATACGATCAATGTTTGCCGATTAAATGGAAGTTTTTGTTATGTTTTATTTCATCAGATACTAACTGATTATCTACCACAACGAATTATTCTTTATCCAGAAAAAGGGTATTGTTGATATCGATTGAAAAACAAAAAACTTCGAAATTTCATTCGTTTTAATTTGACTTTAGGTTACTTTTTTATACCTCAGTTGTGAAATCTCGTGCTCAGCATATCATCCGTCTTGGAATGGACGGTCAAAATCTCAAACTTTTATTTACAATTCAAATAACGAATGATCATGAAAATGTTCATTATCTTCGACCGTTATTAACCTTCGATCAAATAAATCATTTCCTATATTTTTATAATGGTCTCGATCAAATCTATATTCTTAATTTGCATGGAGACATTTTGCATATTCAATATCAAATCAAATCTCCGTTTCATTCATTTCGAATCTACGCCGGTAGAGATCATTCAAAACTTAGTTTTCGATGTACTTTCGTTTCTTTTTGTCAATAGATAAAATCTACAAGTCACTTA
>ERZ781399.3473-NODE-3473-length-12052-cov-3.590648_pt1 | contig 12052 bp, 11 predicted proteins | sample MGYA00511014_ERZ781399 | MGnify/ENA primary metagenome ERZ781399 (study PRJEB29847, sample SAMN06458254) | wastewater metagenome | isolation source: Wastewater bioreactor | place: South Africa: Cape Town | study: EMG produced TPA metagenomics assembly of the...
ATTTGTTTCCATATTTTTTAAGACATGACGTATGTGGTTTTTCAATGTTTGTTCACGATGCCGATCATGTCTGGTCTCAGATAAAATATTGTTCGCACGTGCTAACGAGAGATAACGAAAATAAATGATAAAGGAATGGAAGAATCATTGTCTTGGACATTCAACCAATGTCTTTTCAAGTTATTGGGTAAATTGCCCATCAATTTTACGATAATATATTTTTTCTTTACAGATATATTACTTTCCATTGCAAAGTCCACACGATCGCAACTCTCAAAATTCTGAAACTTCCTTAGTTCTATAGTGGATCTCTCACTTAAAGACATTCAAAATAGAGCTCTCAATCCCGTTTTTGACGGGCTTTCTTTTGGTAGAAAATTCATTGTTCCTATCACTAGTCGTTAGGGCTGTTCCCCCCTGGCAAAACATTTTTAGCAACCGTGTACTACAGTAGATAGAATATTCAGCATCTGCATGGCAAACGATTTCTGAACTACAGTAGATTTCGATGAGACAACTTTTGGTACAAACAAAATAGAGCCAAAGGTTCATATTATTTTTGATTTTTGATTGGTTATGAAAAGTTTAACACACCTCTCCCGCCGATTGTGTTGGTGGTTGATTTCTCTCGTGACTAAAGAATTTGAGGATCCTGATGGCTCGATTGGAAAGACTTCGTTTGTTCGCTGCGCGGATAGGCGAAGCTTCTAATGGCTATTGGGGACAACTCTTCGTATTTTCCACGTTACATAAGCATACAACAAGTTGATCTTGATTACACCAATTCATTGAATGAAAATGAAGAAGGCGTTGGTGAAAAAAAGAAATTTACGACGAAATGATCGACTAACAATGAAAACCAAGAGAAAATAGTATTTAGAGGGTTTTGAACTTGTTTTACTCGAGATGTGCAACTGACTTATTTTTTATTTAATTTGAATCAATGTTGATAAAACAGCGAAGTTGGAAAAGTCTTGCAAGTAATTATCATATTCACTCATCAGACAGCTGAAGCTTTTGAGAAAATTCTTAGATATTAGAGGTTCAACTCAACAGAGTAAGCAGCGTTAGTTGCTGCTTGATAGTTGATAATATTCTCCTCGTCTTTTCTTCTGGTGATCCATTGTACACGAGGTATCTTTCATGATTTCGGCAGAGTGTGATCGAAACATCGATGGCATCATTCAAACAAATTCAGCACTTGGATTTCGACTGATATGCCGCATATTTTCCTAAACCAAATTGAATGAGCCAATGATATAGGCGTAATATTCCACAGCATATGTCTATCAGAATCACAATTTCTTAAATAGTAGACGTGAAACCCTTAAGACTATATCTGTTGAAGAAAAGAATTCTGCTTCGAGAACTAATGTAGCAAGACTATTTGTTCACTCATTTGTAGGATGTTAAATGCTCTTCTTTAGTTGCTTTAATAAGTTATCCCTCCAAGATGTACATAATCCCAGCATTGAAACTTATCAGTTCAAAGAATACCAGTTGAAGCAGTAACAACGTCTATGAGTACGATGCCAACTACTCACGACAAGGTTATACCTTTCAAGACTAACGAAAATTTCCTGATTTTCTTGAAGTAAACTATTGCCCATCCTTTAAACCTGCTCTGAAGGCTAAGACCTGCTGTCGAAATCGTTTCGATGCAATGCAATAAGAGTAGAACGATAGCTAGAAAAAAATAATCATATTCATATTGAATCAATGACAGCAGTCACTTACCGATGAAGTGGAAAGAGCAAATGTGAAGAGAAATGTCATAGCAACTTGTTCTTTTGTTTGACGATAGCTATCTTTGATGATATCTGACGTGGCTAGATTGTAGACTAACATAACTCCAAATGGAAATTGAAATAGTAATAAACTAAAAATTTGAAAGAATGCGATATTCACCATCTGTCGTAATATTGAAAAGATTAGTTGACGATTTTGTGTATTTATACGTATATTTCGATAGGTAAGAACGCCAAATATGCTGATTATTGTGATGGGAATCACAACAAATAATCCAAGACTTACAAAAGAACTTACATATCGAATATAGATCGGACTTTTTCCTATGCATGCAAATCTATTTCCTATTTGTACAAGTTCTTGGAAAATGATATAAGGAATGGCTTGAGCAATCCATAGGAATAAAAATCCAATGATTAAATAACGAGCCACTCGAATATTACTCTTCTGTCGTAAGGCAGCTGATTGTGATGAACAAAAAAAAACATCAATCGATTGTAAACAAATGCAAGTGAGTGACATTAAAAATAAAATGCATGTCAGAGGAAAACGTAGTTGACACCAGATGTGATTTTTCGTTGTTAGATTTAATAGAAAGGCATTTCCAACTGTTTCTAAGAGCGCACCAGTGGAAATACACAGAATATCGGCAAATGATTTGACCAGAATATAGAAGGATGAAGGATTGTATTTCCAAGTGCCGAGTTTAGAAAATGTCATTATATTCAACAGATTACTTATGATACCACCGATAAATAAAGTTAGTCCTAATATAATATTAATGTTTCGAGAAACAGATTGAAGATAAAGAATTTCTGGAGCAACAGTTGCGTTCGTAGACATGTTGTATGTGTGATACTCTGCAGTTGAATGTAGTATCTACTTTCTATAAAATCTCATAAACAGAAATGTAAGCTGAGCAGCGAAGGCGTCATGTGTGCATCGTCACTCAATTCAGTAGATTTATTTTTAGTCTTTCTTTTGTAGAAAAAAAATGTTTGTTTGATCGATGGACTCGTTGAAATTATTACAGAATCAGATCTGTGGTCATACTTGGAGCTAAAATTTGAATACTCACTATAGTTTTTTTACGAACAAACTCTGGTTTCCACGAGAAAGAACTAAGCAAGTCCGTAGAGAAATGTCACTTGTTCTTTTAACTGAAACAGATGTAAACATGATGATTATTCAAAGCAACCAATCGCCGGAGATAAGAAAAAAAAAGAGTTTTTTTCTGGCTGCCATCACCTGACTACTCATAATATATTTATCAGAAAAACATAATTTTAGAAACAAAAAGACTACCGGATTTGAGATAATACTAATGAGAGGAGCTCAAATAGGAAATATAATATCAAAATGAAAGTCTGTGTAAGATGAACTTTTCTATGATAAACTGTCACAAAAACATCGTTAAACTCATTTTTGACGATCTATGCAAGTAAATATCTTTGTAGATTCAATTTAAAAAAATAGTTGCTCGACATTTTCTTGACATCGGACAATTATTCTGGTGATGACGTTGATTTTTGTTTCGAATAGAAAGAGGATGAAGCGGATACTCAATTAACGTCACATAATTACGAATTTGAAAATACCGAATTCATGAGATAAGATGGCTAAGACTTTCTTAGAAAAATATTCTTAGGAGGATTTAATACTCAAATTTCTTTTTATTAAATCGAGATTATTTTAATGAAAAAGAAACGAGTTCATGACCAAACTTCATATGTTATATTTTTTCGCCATATACATACAGAACTAAAATGAGAATCGATTTAACACACTTTATATGTCCAATTTAATTGTACCACTGTGATCTGTATCGAGCCAGTTAAATTCTTGTTGCAGACTCGCGACATCGAACTGATTGTGGATTAATTCATGGCCATGTTTAAATTCATCAAAACTAATAAGTTTGTCATTGTTAGTGTCCGTACGATGGAAAACTTGATCGAGTCGTTCTAGAATATAAACATATATTGAGAAAGAATAGTTGCATTTGTCTACTTGTGATTTATCTGCATGTTTGAATACCAATTCGATTACATGTTCTCTCGATTTCAAATCAGATCGTGTTTGAAATGCGAATTGTTTGACATCACCTAATGAGAGATGACTGTGGCCTTTTTTTATCAATTGAATTAAACAAAAACTAGTAGCTTTTCAGTACAATTAGAGCAACTCTTAACCGTAGTGAAGCAAGATTAAAAGAAGATGAAACAGCAATGTCAGTAGTGATAGTCAATCCATTCGATGAAACAAAAATATATCGAACAATTAGAACCGAGCCTAATGCTGAACTATTTGATTTACGTGTTGATAGTAGTACAGGAAAGCTATACTCTGTGCAAATGAGTGACGCATTTGAAAACTCAATAAGTATCGTTCAGATAGATCCGACTAGTTTTATAGCTCAAGGATGGGTTAATATAACCAACGACAGTGGTATACAACCTGATTCCATGGCATTATTTTGTAACAGTACTTAACGGACCCACCTATCTTGTCGGCATTGATGTCGCAAAACAAAAGATAATCAGCGGAATTACCAATTCAAATTTACCGGATTATCTATGTTACGATAATAAAACGAATGCTTTCTATGGTATGGAAATATTCCAACAAGAGCGTGGTTGTCGTTTAGTGCGTGTAAATCCATACAATGGTACGGTAGATATTTTATCCGCAAATTTCAAAGATTACGAACCATCTGCTGGTGCTTGCCATGAAGGATACTATTTTACAATGATTATCGAAGGACTAGACAAACAAAATATCGTTACATTTGATTTAAGCAATCATTCAACAATTATTGCAAATAAACCCACACAAGAATATTTAGATTCATTTGCATTTGTTTCTATTTAATTACCATGAAAATAAAGGATAGAGAAACTTCTCTTCAAAAAGAAAAAAAACATTTAAGTCAATCATCAATAAAGTCTTCCGGCGGTTGTCCTGTCAAAATGTATTTGCATGAGTTTGAAGGTGAAAACAAGACCAGTAATACAGATGCTAAGATCTGTGGATAGCAACATCCAAAATATAGATTGAGATAAACTTCTCAAGCAAAAACTTTCTTTCTGTAAATTTTTGAAGGTGGTTATAATGTCGCCGACATAAACTGATCGCTACATAACGTAATGGTTGTCGGTTGTGGTTCTTTAAATTCTAATTGTGTGAAGTATTGTAAACGTATGAAAAGATAGTGCATACCTAATATTGTACATATTCTTAAAAGTTTTAACTTTTCTGTCAAATTTCGATTGAACTGCCAAGTACCAGAAAGTCTATTGAGTGCTTTGCATGAGCAATAGAAGTAGCTCGATTGCAACATAGATTACCACTGTGTCGATGAGTTGACCGTTAAATGGACATTTTATAAGTGAGTTTAGACATTTTCGTTGGAGATCATAATCAAACATGATTTGATCACACCTAGTGAACGCTATCCAAACCAACCACGGACATATAAACAGATTAATTACATAGCAAATAGGTTGAACAATCTTTTCAAGAGTATTGAGCCACAATGAAATTTTCACAATTCGTTGTTGCTGTTGATTCATTTTATTTTCTGTGCGTGTTAGAAAGTGATGGACAAATGCGTTTTTCGTTCCTTTTTTTCACGTCCGAGGAAGTAAAAAATAAATAAAAAAAACACACTGTCAGTCTCTGCTTACGTTTCGTATCGCACATGTGTCATAGACGTTGTGTTCTCAGGCCAAAACTGAAGTATAGAAATTTTGTTTTATCGCATCATCTGAATCACGTAAGTCACATGCATTTAAGATGATGTCATGTCCGTCATATAAATATGTACGAGTACAAGAAATACATTATCATGATTTTGAGCTGGATGAAGGATCGATTTTCGTATGAAAACGTCCGAATATGTTCACTCTGTAGTTTGTAATATTATTTTAGTTCACTTAAGAACAAGATTAAAATTTATTTGGACATCACATAAATAGAATTCAAATGTAATGCATGTTCTTTCGAAATTCTTGCATCAAATCCATTACAAGAGAAAAAAATCTCCACGCCATTTTTGAAAATGTTCCAATCGACTGGCCATTGTATTTTCTCATCAGTCGTTAGAAATTGAAAGTAAGGTCCTAGTGCAGGTCTTGGTAGTTTCGGTGGACGATTGATCGAATGTTTGAAGATTTGTTCTTCTTTTTTGCTTGTCGTTTCTTCTGACATAAATTGTTTTATGTATTTTTATTTTTCACTCAAGAACGATATGTTATATAGTCGTGATATTTCTCTTTAGTTCGTTGTGATCCCCACACGAATGCTGTATGCATCTTGCCCTACGCGTGAGAGATCGGGCTATTTAAATAACCAGATATGATAAATATGGATGTTACTGATATAGAAGAACAAGACAAACAACACGTATATATATATATATTTATATGCGAAAGAAAGGAAAAAAAACTTGGTAAATACAATCACATAAGTCATAGATTAATCCCAAACAATTATATTCTGAGAATGATAAATATTCAACACCGTAGCAGGATATTGTATGCATATTTTCATTCTATAACTCTATTGTTTGACATGGAAGTTTGTTAAGTCTCCGGCATGATTTGATTGATTGCACTAACTGGTTGTCGACAGTGTCTAGCATAAATTTCAAATAGAACATGATGTAATTGACGACGAAATCGATTCGATGCAAATATAAATATATAGAATGGACTCTATTGAAAATAATTTAGGTAAAATCTATTTTCAAACAATCAACTTACTGCAAAATATAAATAAATTAAATTTATAGCTAAAGATAATGCCAGTTGTAAATAAGTATTTATCAATGGATTTTCTACTATTGCAGGTACGAGAGTTATGAAAAATACAATAATATACGGTATACTGGCAATTACAGCAAAGGCAACTAGTACAAGTACCATTGCCGTTAATTGTTTATCCAGCTCTCGTCGAACTAATGGTAATGTTCGATGTGATAATCTTTGAATATTACGATAAGATAATAATCCAAATAGAAGTGCTATAATTAGAGGAATGAATTTTCCAAGTACACTATTGGTAACATAACTTGCATAATACCGAAAGATATTATTTGTATTCGTACAAATTGTTTGAATAGGTGTAAGATAGATAAAAAATGGTATGTTATGAATAAGCCAAATGAAAATGAAAACGATCGAAATCCGTCGAGCAAATTTAACATTACTCAATTGTTGCCATCGAGGATTCGAACATGTCGATAGATATTGATCGATCGCTGACAGACAAAGACAAGTCATTGATGTCAATGCACATGTTTGAAAACAATAGAATCGAAATTTACAATAGAATACTGATGATTTTGTCCAATCAATACCAAAACCTGTGTCCATTATTCGAGATAGTAAACCTGTCAACATTTGACCGATATTTACAACCGACATAATAGTCAAATGAAATGCACAGGATTTTTCTCGAAAGGTTTTTAAACTTAAAAGGACAAGTAAGGTTAACACACCTCCAATTGTACCCTCAATTAAAATTATCAGACCCGAATAAAAACTTAGTCGATTTGAAATATGAGCTATTGATGAAGACATTATTTCTTATTCAATAGTATTTCGATAACTGAAATATAAAAATTTATTAAATTATTTTTTTCTTCTCTCCTTCTTTTGACGTCAAAAAAGAATAATTTATATCACCCATGGACTAAATGAGAGCAATATTAAAGTATGATCTTAACGGATGGATGATCAAAAAATCCAAGTGAAAGAATTTCATTTGAAATAAGAATATGTAATTAAAAATTGTTTTACGAAGGACAAAGAGAACATTCTATAAAATTCACTAATAAAGAAATTCTGTCAAACCTTTACTGTATATGAAATTGAGTATACTTGATGAATTCTTATATAACGTGAAAGAGAGACAGTTGACCTTTATATCGAACAGCTTGATAGAATATGAAGATAATTTACAACAATAAAAAAATCATGAATACAACTCAACTATCTTTTTCTCATATAATCTAATTAGTTTTGAAACTTGGTGCTTTTTCTTGTGAAGTTTAATCAGTAAAGCATCAGGTAAATTAATAAAAATCATTCAGGAAGGGGTTGAGGATATCCTTAGGATGCTCATGACTTATTTTTATTCATGATTTTTTTTCAAATTAAAGCATTCGATGACGGAAGCATCATCCCACAGAGAAAGATTGGCAACAAGGACTTATTTTTTAATCTCGGATATCTCTTTTTTCATCAACTATGTCTAATTTACTTTCCAAAACATATCCGAGTAGCAATCTATCATTAGGTATGCAGTGAACTCTAAAGACATTGACAATTAAGAAAATAAATGAACTGTTTGATTGTATGGCTCTAGAATCCGATTTACCCATCATTTCAAATTGTTATCAACAAAATAATGTCTTAAATTCCATTCATTATCCATGCAGTTACAATCAAAGTTTATTAATGTAAACAACACTAATATTTGAATAAACTACTCATTTTTTTACTGAGCGTGTTCAGACTACCCAGATTCTACTGACACACTCTCACATACTTCCTAGACCGCAAAAGAAAATATTTTCTGATTCGAATGAAATTTATTTAAGAATATTAAGAAAACTTTACATAAAAGAGAAAACATTAGCATTGCAGTACTCTTCTACTATATACATATGTAAATGGAGAATGTGATTCGCTTCAGATGAGCGCTCATACGGCCTCTGTCCGCTTTTGATACCAGCTACAAATCGCGATCATTTGAGTTTTAACCGGTGATTATAGAGTCAATCACATAGTTACCCCTGTCACACCTTTTGTACGTTTTTCACCTCATTTCTGAATTTCCTTCGTAATATTAAAAAGCTGCAATTCTATTGGTCTATGCAATTAGCAAGCTGTAGGAACCACAAAATTAATTTCTTTCCAGAAAAAAGTAGATGTCGACCTTCCTCTAGGTATATATTTTTCTTTACATACATATAGATTTGTTTTGACTATTGAATAACTCATCAGGCCGATGTCGCATTGATTAGAACTATTATCCATCTTTGTGTGCTTTAATGATTCATACTAATCAACAGGTCTGTTTGTCTCTCATTGAACTAAGACTATTTAAAATGATCCTACGAACATGTTTTAACTGTAATTGGAAGAAACCGACAGATATATTTTTTATTAGTATGTAACATGTAGTTTAATTCTTGTCTTCGAAACTTTATGACAACTTCTGAAATATTTCAAAGTTAGTTGAAGTCCTATAAACTCCGATAACACCTTGGCATTCTTTCAAGTTTCTTTTTGATGGGAAGAAACAAAACTTGGAAATTAGTCATTGTATAGGTTTATTTGATAGACGTATGATCGTATCTTGTACTTTATGACGCATTTCTTGTTCCGATGACATCCTTTTTTCAGCAATATCCGATGCTTCCTTAGCATACTTCAATGCTAGATCAAGTTGCTGTTGTTCTTCATAAAAAAGACTTAACTGATAGTAAAGAAGAACACGATGTAAATGATCTTTAGGTAATATTTCTTCAATTAGTTTTCGTGCTCTTTCATAGAATTCTAGAGCTTGTTCCATATGTTTCTCAGCATGATAAACTATTCCGAGATTGAGAACTGTTTGTGCTATGCCTGGATGACTATCAGGTGCAATTACTTCGTAAATATCTAGAGCTTTTGTCAAATAACTTAACGCTTGTGTATAACATTGTTGATTCATAAAAGCATATCCCAACCGATTAAGACTACGTGCAATTTCAATATGTTGATTAGGTAAAATTCGTTCATAAATCTCCATGGCACGTTGATAGTAAAGTAGTTCTTGTTCATATTTATGTAATTCATAATAAACACTACCAATTCCAGCAAGAATTCGTGCAAAGTCGAAGTTCGATTCAGATGATTTGGCATATTGCAGACGTTCAGCTTTATGAAGTAATTCCAGCGCTGTTTCATATTCACCTTGAAAGCGATGTGCTCGTGACATACTATAATAGACATTAGCTCGATCTTTATGATCATCAGACATTCGTGTAAGAAGTCGTTCGAAATAATCCAATGTCTTTGTGTATTCACCCATAGCAGTAAGAAGAATACCAAATAGTATATCAACACTTGTTTCTTTCATCAATGTCTCAATATATTCTCCATAATTTCGATAAGTCGGAAGGACTTTTGTCGATGACTGTAATTGAATAATCCATACATGATGTTGATCATCATAATTAATTGAAATGATTTCAAAGGCAGTGCCAGTATCGAATAGAATTTCACTCTCATAAGGACATGCACTTAGATGAGAAATATCAGCTAAAATAATATCTGATAAATGATTATGATCGATGTGAATTTCAAATAAAACATGCTGTAGATGATCACTTCGACTTCGGGTTGTTGATGAATTTACATCATCGAAACCACAGAATATTTCAGCAACTGTTCTATTGCAAGATGCTGAAAAAAATGCATTTGTTGCTACAATATATCCCACTTGATATTTTTCTACTTCATCACGAGATATAAATGCACCACGATAAACACATGTTGGTAATTGTTCAGTGCGTGCAGTTTCGAGACTAGTGGATAGATCTGTAATAAAATATCGGAATGTATATAGAGCTATAATATCTTCAGTGCGAAGAGCTCTGTTAATTGTTCGAAAGAGAAAACTGGGTTCTGTATACCATCCAATAGGATTTATTGCTCTATAGTTCTTTTCGAAATCAATGATTGAGGCATCGATTTTATCATTGCCGTTTAGAAAACTATCGTTATTCTTCTTGCCTTTGAAAACGTGACACCATATCGAAGATCCTAATGCATGCTGAAGATCTCGCAAGGCTATTTCTTTTGTCTGACTGAATGTACTAAATACACCATCGACCTGATGAACCATTTGATCTTCAACTTTGCTAATAACTTCTTCGACTTTTTCCAACATCAAATCACTTTCCTCGAAGACTAATACTGCTTTTGAACCGCATCGTTTGTTATGATAAGTTTCATCTAATTTACTCTGATTGTTTGAATCAACAATGACAATAGTGTGCACTTGTTCACATGCATATGCTTTATCCAGAAGCTCAATTCCATAGAGTACAATAATGATACGATCATGTGTCTTTTGATTCGATGTCAACCATTCAATACATAATGATTTTTGCGTGTAAAGTAAAATATAATTATTAAAACGACGTAAATTAGAAATTTTCGGAAGATCTGTACTTGATTCTGTCAAAAATGGATTGTACCAGATTAGAGTAATCAATTCACGATTTGGTACAATGTGATTAATAGGAATATCGCGAACAAGACTACCATATTTAATCATTATTTGAGACGTAATATGTATTACAACTAAGGTAGAAATAGGCAACTGACTTGGATTTTTTTTATTTTGTTTCGGTTGAGTAACGATCATGAGTATGATATTTTCATTTTTTTCCTTCTTATCACATATGAATCATCGTTAGTGATTATTTTATATAGCACTCCATACAATAAGTTGGAAAGTGCAGACTACTCAAACTTCCAGTGAACAATGTTTCTCGTGTTATTTTACACTGTTCGATAGAGTTGTGTGTTAACAGTATTCACGTTATTTAGAACAACTATTCCGTCTTCTTAAAAGAGAACTTAAGAAAATAAATAGAGAAAGAGCTGAACGAGTCTCAAGACGAGCATTAGCTGTATTTTTATTTCACTCTAGTTTAAATGAAGAATTCAATTTGTTTAACAACAAAAATAATCCAAAGTAAAATAATGTATTTTTATGGTTTGAACATGATTCCAATTAGAAAAGAAAACTAAGGCGATCAATAAATATGTTAGAACAGTTGTCATACTGATGAAAGATATGGGTTAGAAAATTAACTGTTTAAAACCAACAATAGGTAAATAGTTTCTTCAAATTAGATAACTTTCTAATAAGATATACGTCTGGAATAATTGTAGTGATAATATCATATATGTATAGAGAGAAAATATAATAGAAACATATTTCAAGATAACCATTGCCTTCAATAAATCTAAATTGAAAAGGAGTACGTAAGAAACGGAACATATTATAAAAAAAGAAGGAATTGCAATTGTTATTTACTAGATAAATGACTATCATAGATAAACAGATGAGAAATGACCAGATCAATTTGTCAAATAACGGATCTTTGAAATATTTTGTTAATAGTCGTGTCATAACCCAAAGTCCTATTTGAATAACTGGAATGTACCAATGACTAATATCACTGAATATGGTGTACATGATTGAGAATTCTATGGTAGCATAACATATAGTTATGAGA
>ERZ781399.3477-NODE-3477-length-12049-cov-3.609138_pt1 | contig 12049 bp, 13 predicted proteins | sample MGYA00511014_ERZ781399 | MGnify/ENA primary metagenome ERZ781399 (study PRJEB29847, sample SAMN06458254) | wastewater metagenome | isolation source: Wastewater bioreactor | place: South Africa: Cape Town | study: EMG produced TPA metagenomics assembly of the...
CATCGCCTTCGACGGCATCACCTTCAACTATAGCAATAAATTCAACTAATAATAATAATAATAATAATAATTCGATATCAAATTTAATTTCTTCAACATCTCCATCAACAAATTTATTATCACAATCACCATCTCTACTTTCGTCTTCATCGTCACTATCTTCCACATCAGCACCGTTGATACCATTTTCCGAATTGAATTTTTCCTCGTACATCAAAGATCTTGATCTATTAACATTTGACACATTCATTCTACCTTCGTGTCCAAATCCTCAAGATTATCTAACTATTGATGGTCTATTAGCATTTTTAAATACAACAAGTACATTATTCTTATTGTCAGATAATAATAATAATACTTTATCAATACAAAAATCGGTGGATTATAATAAACGATATCAACAACCACAACAACCACAAATGATGACTCGATCAGATCCTCTCACAATGAGACAAACAACACCTTACCTACCCAATTCATCTCAGCAATATCCTGATGCATATCGTATGCAACAACCACAGCAAATGTATAATTATCCAACAAGACCTCAGCAATTTGAACAACCAAATCGTTATTATCCTCAACGATATCCTTCCACAATGATGACACCGTATTCTTCGTATCCGTCATATCCTTATTCATCACATAATCAAGTAAGATCGATTTTTTTTGCTCAATAAATTCTTATTAAAAACCTTTCACAAATTTGTTTAGCAATATCAAATACCGCAGAATTACAATTATGTTGCATCAGCGAACTCTTCCGTGAATGTATCCTCAACGTCCCAACCGAATTCGTCATCAATGATAATGACAGCCACATGTACATCATCGTCTTCCACAATGCCGTCATCCATGAATCCAACACCAAATAGTCATCCTTCATCAAGTAATTATCCATCATCATCGTCTACTTACGATGCACTTTCATCACATGTTACTCATTCACCATCGAATCCACCACCACCATCGGCTACTGGAAATATCTATCCGCCATCCTATTATCGACAGTCATCGATGCCATCCTATTCAAGTTCATTGCCGCCACAACAACAACCGCAACAATCATCACAAATGAATAGACAGATATCGTCAAATTATCCGATGACATCCACGGTTCCATCGACAGCAACAACATCAAATGTTAATGCGTCATCGTCGTCTTCTCCTGTTGCTCCATTCAGATAATAAATAACTTCACTATTATTATTATTATTATTTTTCTTCATATTGGCCCGTGTCGGATCTCACATCTATCTCTATATGCATGTCGCTTCTCGCAATACGATGCAATCGCTACATACAAACACATACACATACAAAAGAATCTTTAAAAACCTTTCTTTTTTTTTCTTCTTTTTCGTCTGAAAAAGAAACTCTTATACATAACAAGCCCGGTGCTCTCTTAATTCTATCTATTTTTGTTTTGCTTTGTCTCTCTTATTCTCATAGAAAAAAAAACACGAACGTTTTTTTTTTGTACAAATTGACTTTTCTTTCATCGAGCTGAACAAATCAGCATGTGTGCATGTGTGTTCGTAAAAGTGTCATTTTCTTCGTTTTTTTCTTATCATCGTTGTTGTTGTTCCTTTTTCTCTCTCTCTCTGTCTCTCAGTTTCTTCTCTTTATTTCTTTCGTTTTGTTCGATTCATTCGAATTTTGTTAGATTTGTATTCACAATTGTGCAGCTTTCATTTCTCTAAAAAAAAGCAAAATAATAAGATAATGAAGAAAACAAAAAGATTTCAAATCGTCACGACAATGTTGCCGTGCACATCAAATCTTTTCTTTTGTTTTATCCACATAATTTTCAATAATTATCAGTTTTAACAGATCGAATCTACTCTTCCAAACGAGACTTTCCATTAACAAGTAAATCATAGCACGCATCTTCGCCTAATTCTCAAATAAAAGGATGTCATGTTTACGTTTTGATATCTAATGACACGTTAATCATGAAAATGAGGTCATTTAAAACGTAAGAGCGAAAGAAAAATGTGTTTATTAGTTAATATGGAATTTTCTGTCTCGTTTTTTTTTGTTTAATGAAAAAAAGTTCATTTATTATCTCATAAATATGTTGTAACTGGACCATGACGATCGATCTTAGCCGAAAAAAGTGAAACATTCGGAATGTTTTCTTTACTGATTAATTCTTCACATATTCGTGCATCATTTGCAGTTTTAGCAAGTGCAGCTAGAAAACCGCCACCACCGGCACCTGCTAAAGTTACGCCTGAAAATCATAACGAATGAATATTGTGTTTTTTGTTTGGGTTAATTTCTCATGAATTTTTACCGTAAATATATGGAGTTATGAGGTCGATCAAACGTCGACACGTTTCAGGTTCGGATCCGGGTGCAACACTTAATTTCTGTTGCCAATATGTTGACATACATTCACCTAATTTAGCGAGATTACCTAGAATAGATTGATTTATTTAGTAGATACAGTTTTCTTTCTTTCGTTTTTTTAAAAACCTTGTTCAACAGCTAATGCTGCTTGTTTTGCATTTTCTTCTAATTCATCAAACAGTTGACTGATCGTACCCGAATACCAATTACGTAGAACAGATTGCAAAAGATTTCGTGCTAAACGTGTTTGTCCGGTATAAACAAGAACCATTCGTTCATCGAAATCATCCCAAAAGACTTTATTTCTATTATCGTTAACATTCAATTGAGTCCATGTGACTTCTAATGGTAGTTTTGCATCGGATCGTCCTAATTTGAATGCTGGCAATAAACCACCGATTTGATCTTGCCAACCACCACCTGTAGTCATCATTTGTTCGACAACTAAAACTCCATCTGAGCCACAAAAAACAAAAAACATTCGGCTACTATTTCAATGAACTCAACAAGAGACTGGTTTACGTACGAATGAGCATACTATCCGTCACATTTTCATTTCCAATTAATTTCCATAATGCAAGTAGAATAGCTCCAGCTAAAATCGAACTCGTACCAAGACCCGAACCTACAGGTACATTCGACCAAGCTTCGAGTGTTAAACTATATCCAAATAGATTCTTTTTCAATTGTTCACTTAATGTCATATCTTCCGTACTGTTAACATCAATGATACCAGTAAATATGCAACAAGTTTTTAATAGAGCACATGGTCGTTGGGGTTGATTGTAGTCGGTAAATTGTGTTAATGTATTTAATTCGTAGATTTTATCGTCTTTTTCGTGTTCACTTTTGAGAACAAATGTAACGATTGGTGATGAATTGGTTGGAACAAGTTTAGCACGTGCACCGATTGGTCGTTGACCATTAATTGTAATTGCAACATTTAACACGCTGCCACCATGTTCATAGCAAATAGGTGGTGTATCCGTCCATCCACCTGATAAATCAAGACGAACAGGACATTCAACAGTTACTTGTCGATGTTTGGGTTCTTTTGAAATGATCTTTTCATTAGTTTCAATATCACATTTCGATCGACATGTTAAAACACCTTGTTTAATTAATGTTTGTGTAGCACCTACGCAGAGAAAACATCGAATTTAATCATAAAAAATGTCTATATTCTCTATTACCATCATAATGTCGTGCAGCTCGTATTAAAAGATCGGATCGATCGATCCACAATTGTCTTTGTTTAATTAAATGTTGAATACTTAATAGGTTCTTTCCTTCTTCAAACATTAACAATGCATATTGCCATTCTCGATTAAGATACGGTCCTGAACGTAGACCGACTCGATCGCCACCAGCCATTTCGGCTAATGTATTTGCAATAGCTGAGAAAAGACATGATAATATCGGTAATTTTTCATGATTTGCTAAACAAATTCGATCGAATTCATCTAACATTTCTTTACTATAACCATCGGCAATCGTTTGTTTTAGTAAAGCTAAATAGGAATCATTTGTTTGTTGTTTTGTTCCATGAAGATATAAGAGATCGAGTATTTTTTGTCGTGATATTGAATGAAATAGATTCTGTCGACGACGAAGTTCTTGATAAAGATCAGCATGTAAAAGAATATCGTTTAATGAAACACGCCACGATGATTTCCATCGTTGACATAAATCATTTGTTGGATGAAAAAACCAAAGTAAATCTTCATTTAACGAAAGAGTCTTATCGAAATGAATCACTGGATAAAGACGAGCATTGGCTAATGTTCGTTTCTCAGGATTATTCTATATTGAATAGAATGATTTATTCCCTCCTATCAATTCAAATGAAATATCCCCCCCACCTGAAAGTCAGGCCAGAGATCCCAAATATCAACTCGTGTTTGCTCATGAAATTTCTCCCAAGACATATTTAAAATTGTGAAATTTTCATTAGTAAATATTCGATCAACATTATCATAAATGCCGAGAATTGTATAAACATCGAGTTGATTTGTTGAAATTTCTGCAGTAGTTTGTAATGATAAAATGATACGTTGAATGATCACATTCGATGGAACTGTTAGATGATAATTCTTCGGGAGAAAAAATAATTTTCAAAAAACAAACAAATCATATGTCATTAGACTTTACTTCTTTCGAGAAATCTACAGATTTAACACAAGAATTATCTCCTAAAGTAACTCGACTGCCAACAAGAGAATTCTGTATGGTAACATTATTTCCAAGATTACATTCATTGTATACGATACTGTTTATAACGGTTAGATTTTGTTTCTTATCGATAATTGAATGTTGATTTGTTAACCATTGTATATCAGTACGATGAGAATGAATATTCGTTTTAGTTAAATATGGCCATTGTGAATCAATATATTGAAAATGACATGGATCAGAGAGAATATCTTGAGAATAGATTTTGGTTTAATTTTCAAAGAAAAACAAAAAAATATTTTACCACAAGTAAATTTCGTTTTTCCGTTCAATTGATTCCATAGGAATGTTTTCGATTGTTCGATTAAATCATTTGTTTGACTTTGATGATGAATTGAAAGATATTTATCAAATGAAACATCGATACAAGCCGCAAGAAGAAAATCAAAATAGAGTGACAACTAATTCAACATATACAAAACGATCAAGATTCAATTTAAACAATTACTTGATTCGGTTCGGATCCATTATCGATACCTTCATAGGTACAACCATCAAGTGGTGGAATAGCATGAAAATCTGAAATCAATAGAGAAAAATCTTTGTCATATTTAATTGAACTGATAAATTCAACTTACTGATTAATTTTTCAGAAAAATAAACAATACTACAAACCTAAAAATATCACCGATCGAGGGTAGTTTACGTTGAATTATTTAAACTTGCATTGACTTACAATTGGCACTTTGCGGTCATTATTTGCATATTTATTCAATTCATCAACGGATGCTCGATATAAAATATTCGTGACAATATTCTTTAAAACGAAATAACAGTTATTTTTAACGTGTTAATTTTCATAATATTCTCATTTGATCTACTTTTTCTTTATTAACAATATAAACGCCATGTCCTGTTGCATATTCAACATCTTCTAATGTTGATAATGCATGAATATCACTGTCTAATGGAATTTGAATACCTATAAATATCCTACAAATAGATCAGTCAAATCGATGAAAAGAAATTACTTTTTGGTAATGTAACAAAAGCATCGGTACTGCTAACCCAAACACCATACGGTAATTGACTGGAAGCAATCTATTGAACACTCATGAATCTCAATTTGAAATGGTTAAAACAAAAGATCAAATTTACAATATTATTGAAATCATAGAGAAGTAAATCTAAGTTAGTTAAAATCCATGGTTGTTTCGGTCCAAAACGAGCAGGTAGTGTTGCTAACGCACGGTGGCAAGCGTCATATGGAAATGTTCGTCCCTTGAATAATTAACTCTCGTTAATAGGACGTTTTTTGTCATAATAAACTTACGGTATGTAAAATTAATATATGTGCTGTTTGCAAAACATTTGTATTGACAAGCTATAGCAGTTAAATAATTAGATATGACTAAAACAATCATTTAAAAAAACACTAACGGAATAGCCTGCTCTTGCACTGAGATGTTCAGTGGCAACTAGAAGTGCATTTAAAGTAGCTCCTCCACTTCCTAATTTATCTTGAGGATCATTGACTGTTAAAATAATTGTTGATTTATTAATTAATCCATAACGTTGTCGTTCTCGAAGAACTGATCGAACCAGAAAAATAAATTAATAAAAATTTGATTTAAAACAAAAGACAAACCGTGATCAAATGCATAGGCACTTTCTCTATCCGGTGCAGTCACTACGATCACTGTCCAATTTGTAGATCGCTCATTTTCATTCATCGATTTAATCAACTAAAGTTATTTGAATCATTGAAAAACAAAATTTCCTATTGAAAACAAAGGTTATACTTGATCTTCAAAAGGTATATTTAGTGTAGACATCTGAAACGAAATAATAAGAACATTTGAATATTTCGTTCATTCAAATGATAACATACAGTTTGTAATTTAAACAAAAGTTCACTATCAGTCTCATTCAGGTCAGTTTGATGAACTCGATTATTAATATCGTGCTTTTTTCTCACGTGTAAAATGAGGTCAATTTATTCATATGCGGAAATGTTCTTAAAACTGTCTGTTATCCGTAATGAGTTCCTTCTTTTCTTTCAACACATATAATTCTAGGTCAAAATTATTTAATTATCTTAAGTATATGCATATATATATATACTCGGAAGAAAAATAAATATATAAATTTTTCTTTGTTCAATATATGTAAAATAAGGTTATTCTTAAAATTCATTCTCACGAAACCAGTAAAAATAAAAGCAAAATTCATATCGCATTGTAGGCCCTATTAAAAAAGATAAGCTCACGTTACATAAATAAATAAATAAATAAATACAATCTTAAGATAAGAAATGAAGTACGTATATATTCAAATTTATCTATCGTATTTCAACACACAGATTGCAAACCCATTACTGATAACAGCAAAGTTTCGAAACCTGGAGTTGATTAACTTGGTTTTTTTCTCTTTTATTAACCCAAAATACAATGTACAGTAGTACTCAAGCGAGAACATTTACGTTACACACTTTGTACGTCAAACTATACAATTGAGATGAGATCTCGATGAAATCACATTTCCGTGTTTGTTTTTATTAATTCATCTTGCGGCTAACAAAAAGATATTATAAGCATTAGTATTCAACACAGACATACAATATAGCATAATCATTTTATTTAACTCATACATATCACCATGAAGAGCACTTTCCTCATAAATATCAAAGTTACCCAATGTGTTCTTTTTTTTTTCGAATATTTCGAATTTCTGAAAATAAATAGCAATCAAGAAATTCAAACTAGTCTTTCTTTTCTCTTCATTTTTCTTTCTTTCTTTCTCTTTGTCTATTCTTTCAATTACTAACAAGACAAAAAAAAAACGAAGCCAGAAGATACCTTGTGTTCATAACACATATAATCTCTAAACTATGCATAAAATCGAAGAAAAAGGATAGAAAGAGAAACAAAACAAATGAACAAGATGTTTTCACCAGCCCAGATGATAACATCAAAACATAAGTAATTTTGTGAGATCAATAATGGCACTTTCAATAAAAACAAACAAAAAATCTTATCGAAATAAAATAAGAAGAAAAAAATAAAACAAACTCGACACATATCTCGATTACAAACAAACGTACAGAGAAACAAAACAAAGTAGGATTGAAATTCAAACAACATATGAAAGTGCATCACCGGCCTCGATTTCATCAAGGAGTCCATCTCTTTTTCTGTTTGCTATACAATTAAACATACATATCGTGATTTGATCCGACTTGACTAGCTCATCACACGTTTGACGTATACAAAACAAGATCGAAGAAAAACCGTATAAGAAAGAAACTAATGAGGGAGACAAAAATAGAACGAAGAAGAAGAACAAACCAGAGAATTGATTGTATCGAAAGCAGAATAATAAAAAGGATAAAGAGAAAGAAATCTATGGAAAGATATAAGAAATAATGATAAGAAGAACAAAGAAATAAAAATCAAAACGATCAACTGCTTAGTTTGGTTTTTAACAAAAATATTTTGTTTCTTGTCTTTTGAAAAGGAAAAAAAGAAGAAGAAGAAGATTGAATAACAGTAACAGTTGGATATAACATCTAATTTTTCTTATTGATTCGTAGGAGTACAGTTGTCGGTTTCATTATCATCGGAACGAAGTCGTTTGTTATCTAGATGAATAGAAAATCGAATTTAGTTTATAGAAATTTTCAGTTTTTTCTTTTGATTCTCTTACTAGGTGACGGCAAAGTTTCGATGTCTATTTCTGAATCATCATCTTCACTCAATCGACGCGTCGATGAATTCGTATTATTTGATAGTACGGGTGTTGACGATGATGACGACGATGGTGGTGGACTTATATCGACGGAATGTTGTCGAACAGCAGGTATAAGTGGTAGGAAAGCACTAGACGATTGATTTGAATTGACTAGTGTCGATGATGGTGATGGTGTTGAATAGGATCTTATCAACGGCATTGGAATTATTGAATGAAAGAATGCTGATGATAGTGGAGGCGGTGGCGGTGGTGGTATCGGTGGTATAGCACTGTAATCAAACCGTCTGGGATAATATTCAGGAAACATTGGAAGATTAGCAACAGAAGAAAAATTGCTCATCGAACCAAGAAATCGTTGCATATGTTGAGGCAATGCGCTCGGTTCACGCATTTGTGATAAATGTTTCGAACAGTATCCATGTCGTTGTGACTCTTTTTGACATTGATCAACGCCGCATAAACGACGCCATTGTTTGCCATTAAATTTTTTTCTTATACCTGTATTGCTGAAAAACGCATAAAAGCGAAAAACTAACAATAACAACAACAACAAGTTCGAATTGATTTCTTTACCCCATCGTAAAAATATCTCCTTTTTTAATTCCTTGTAGTTTATTATTTGTTTGTTCGGCTTTTTCGAGTTCTCGTTCGACTTCTTCATCGTCTTCATCTTTGTGCTCAATTGGTGGCGTAGGAAATGCGACTTTCTGTGGTGGTGGCGGTTGTTCTTGTTCTTGTTCTTGTTCATCCTTGGGATGATCCACTGGTAAATGAACTGATATCGGCCGAAATACGGCGGAAGTCGATAGATTAGCTTGACAAAGACGCAATTCTTCATGCCATGGCTCAATTAATAAACGGATATGTTGTCTTGTAAACCATTGATCTTCTTCACTGTTTTCATCTTGTTGATGTTCATTTTGATGATTATTATTTGAATCTTTGAAATCAATTGCAAATTCCAAACGTGTTGGATGTTTGGCTCGTATTCGACCGGATTGAAATTGATTGATTTTACTATTTTTATTTCGTCGTACGCACACGGGCGTATTAAGAAGAAGATCTTGACATGCAGGAATATTATCAATTATAATCGATGGTAAATTATTCGAGATCGGTCGAGATAAATCAATTACAATAGTTGACACTTGTTGTTGTTGTGGTGGTGGTGGTTGATCACGAAGTGATACACTAACAAAATGAGAATCATTGATATCAACAATTGTTGCCATATTATATATGTTTGGATTTTGTTGATCAAGTACAAGTACACTTTGATGACGCCATTGATTAGCATCTAATGTAAACGGTATTAGTGAAGGTGTTGATGAACAACTTTGTTGTTGCCAACGTTTTTTTGGCGGCGATACATCGTCGTACGCCATTTAGTGTACGTCTAAAATCGAGGAGAAGAATAACAAACATTAGTATGTTTCATCCTATTCAAAATACGAGACATGTATCAACTTGATAATTATTATTCAATTTCTTTTTTTTTCCATAATCGAAAACGAGAGCGATGAGATAGGGTGAGAAAAGAAAAACAAAAAATCAGTGAATTTGTGTATGTGCTCGGAATTTGATGATGAAAACAGTTTTCTTGATAATGTTTTTTGTTATTCTTTTTCTTTTCACCCCGATTTTCTCCATCGCTTACTACTGCTTCAATATTATTGTACTCGAACATGAAAGCCTTTTCAGCTGTTTTTATCACACGAAGAACGCAAAGTATTCAAGTCATTATCATTCGTATTGCGAGAAGAAAAGAAAAACGCTGTATCATCGGCATATTATAGGCGATTGCAAATGAGAAAAATAAAGAAGGGGGGGGATTTTTGATAGAAAGTACTTTGGGGCTAGCAGGTAAGAGGATATGTCAATAAAAAAACAACATAAAAAAGTTTTCAAAAAGAAAAAACAAAGAAAAACAGATGTGCTGAATGGAGAAAAAGGCAAAAAAAAAAGCCGAGGTACATAATTGGTCTCATCAGCTGACGTTTCGTTTTCTTTTTTTATCTCGATTGATATATGCTAACGTATTACGTCGAATCATTACCTATTGTTGGTGTTGTCGAAAAATGAGTTGTATGCTTTTTTTCTTTTCGTTTTCTTTCTCGCTCTCGCTCTTTCTCGTTTGTGCACACATATACAAATTTTGCACTATCGAACGTACGTCGGTAACAATCGTACGATAAAAACAACATCTGACATGCAATCGTATCTAGAACATGTACACACATGCTAGTAACTGGATGTGTGCGTGTGTGTGCATAGGAGAAGAAAAAAACAGAACATAATTCTGTTTCTACTCACTTGAGCGACAATCAATATGAAGAAAAAAGATGAAGAAGAGAGAACGACAGATGAAAAAGAAAAGAACAACAACATATACAAAACTGATTATTTTTTTCAATTTTGATGTTGTTTTCTTGGTTAAATAAAGGAGAAGAAGACGAAGAGAAAAAAAACAACAGAGAACGAAGCTCTTTAATAAAAAGAAGAAGAAGAAAAAAATACTCGTTCTACTCACGCAAATACGTATCCTTACTCATCTCAAACTTCATTTGACAAAAAATACAACTAAAATAATATTGATCAAATATTTTCTCGTACGAAAAATACATTCACAAGAAACAACAGAACAAAAATAGACTGATCGAAACTATCCAATTGGTGGGACATATCAGATAATTTCCCTCGCACAAAACCGTGGAAAGAAAGAAAAAACAAGCAAACTATTTCGAATATTTATGTCGATATACGAAAAAAACGCAAAAAAAACCTACGAATGTTAGGCACTTTTTTTCTTCTCTTCGTTATCATTATTTCACGTTCGATAAATAATGATAAAAAGAGATATACACGTTGTTTTACTCCGATCACAGCTGATTACCATCTGTGACACAAAGAAAAAACAACCACGAATTCAATCTTCAAACGTTTTTCTTTTTTCGTATGGCGAAATAGAAAAAAAAACAATAAAACGAATGAGTCTTATCGGAAAATGGAGAAAAACGAGTAAATTACGATGATCGTAAACAGCCGTAGGAAATGTTTAATGAAATTTTCCAGAAGATAAACTTTAAAAATGAGTAGGAAGCTCAATAATAAAGTGTAATAGTAAAGATACGCCTATTTATAGCGTACAAGCATCTGATGACAAGACCAAATGAAAGAGAAAAGAAACGCAAAGAAAAAACACAGGAGAAAGAGAGACAGAGAAAATACGACTGCGGTAGGACGTATAAATTTCTTTTTTCTTCTCATTTTTCTCTTAGATATATATATTTTTTTTCTTTCACGCACACAGAGAATGATCAACTATCGAGTTTTGTTTTCTGTTGCTTTCATCGACATTTTTTCTCTTGTTGTTTTTTCTTCTTGTCACATACCCGACCCCCTTTTTTTCTCGTTTTCTATCATTCCTCTCTAACATACGCACGCACACACACGCACACGCACTAATACATAGACACAATCTCAGTTTGTGGACAATTTGCTGGTTGTGCAAAGATATATGTACGTTCTCTAAACGAATAGATTCCTCGATTTACACATATATACAACGCTGCGTACGACACGTTGTTAGCGATTACGTTCTTTTCCTCTCTCTCTCGCTTTTTGTTTTTTTTGTTTCGTTCTTATTTATCGATTCATCGTTATTGCTAATAGCATAGTGATATGCATACGTGACGGCAAAAAATGCGATGTATCATTGCACGATTAATATCCTGTTGTGTTTTTTAATTTACATTTACGTATTTTTGTTGTT
>ERZ781399.3484-NODE-3484-length-12031-cov-4.433701_pt1 | contig 12031 bp, 10 predicted proteins | sample MGYA00511014_ERZ781399 | MGnify/ENA primary metagenome ERZ781399 (study PRJEB29847, sample SAMN06458254) | wastewater metagenome | isolation source: Wastewater bioreactor | place: South Africa: Cape Town | study: EMG produced TPA metagenomics assembly of the...
ATTTCATCTCTCCTTTTCTTTTTCTTCTTCGTTTTTTTTTATTTCTTTACTTATCGAAATCCATCAATGTCTCTTTTCGGCTTATCTAGCTCAGACAACACCGCGCTTGATCCTTATGTCTCTTTTCTAGTTAATCGATTTGACAACATTGAAATAAAAGACATCAAATATTGTCTCAATAACCTTGAACAATATTCATTTTCATTATTTAGAAGACCATCGTTCAAATAAATTATTATCACCAATGTCACGTAAAACATCATCAGCAACACCGAGTAATATTTAATTCAAACAAAGAACAATTTTTCTATGTCATCGAAACAATAATTTATTTAGATTTTCTACTCGATCCAGAAATTTTACGTGAATTAAATGCTCGATATTTACATGATATACATTCGACACGAACGCCTCCGTCAGCAAATAATTCGAATTTAGATCCAAATGGATTGTCGAGTTTACTTTTACCGCCATTTCTACGTGCTGAACATTATCATCAACATACTCATACACATGAACATAATCTCAATATTTTAACACCAACAAATAGTTCTCTACTCAATGGAAATGCTCTAGTAGGTTTTGCATTTTCGTTTCGACAAATAAATGAATTAGTGTTTTTTTTTCGTTTTAAAGTTAGACAAATTATCAAAATCAGACAGTAGTCTTTCACCATTTTTACGTACAACAACTGCTAATAATGTAAACATTATTCTTTCAACAATAACAACGAAAAAAACAACAAATCTGCTTTTCTTTTTTGTTTAGTTTTCTCTCGGACCTCCACCTCCACCACCCTCAATCTTTCCGCCATTTAGTTTAATCAATAATCCGCCAACAAATTCAACTTCATCGTCAATTAATACTAAAACAAAAGAATCACCATCACCGTCAGCTAAAGTAATGAAAAAAAAACGATTCTCATTGTTCTTTGTTGTTTTTTAATCTAATTTTCTTCGTTATAGAAATCAAATAAATGGTGTGCAGCACATGTTCGAGTGTCTTGGATGATTTATCATCAACAACAACGTTCAAAAGATAAATCATCGATAGATAATAACATAAAAAAAGATGATGAACAACCACCACCACAACAACAACAATCATTATCAAATACGAAACCGATTTTTCCTCCAGCTCTATCGACAACTAATGAATTATCTCTTCCATTACCGTCAACAACATTTCAGTCGTCTGTTTTACCGCCAGCTGCGTTTAGTAAATATTTCAAAGTTTATTTTAAATCAAAGAAATAATATTGATTTTTTATTGTTTTGTCAATATAGATTTTCGAGCACCGTTCGATTTTTCTAATGTCAATAATAATGGACCGTTTGGTCGTTTAGCACCGTCGTCGAACACGGCGTTCGGCGGTCTTGGATCTTTATTTCCTCCGCCACTACCACCTCCGCCGCCGCCGTCGCAATTATCATCATCAGATCGAAAATCAGATCTAAATGGGTCGGTAGCAGCAGCTGCTGCACTCGGCCTCGATTGGTCTCGATTTCATCGTGGTATTTCCGGTACATCACCGTTGATTCCACCTTCGACCACTAACGATAATTTATTAAGCAAAAAACTCGACGAAACAAATAGTAACAATGACAAGTAAGTCAAATTTTCATCGTGGAAAAAAGAAAATTTTGTTTTTTTCTAATTGAAAATTTTAAAGAAAACGTTCATCATCTGTTTTGAATAATGTCGATGACGATCGTCGAACAACTCATCATCATTTAATGCATCCGCCGCTTTCACACGCAACGAATTCAATAAATTATTCGTCAAATCGTTCTCGTTCTCGTTCGCCACATCGATCGATTCATCAACATCATTCATCTTCATCTAGTCTTTTAACTAAAACATCATCATCATCATCATCTCCGCCATCTCATTCATCATCACGTAAACGTTCATCTCCACACATCAAATCAGATAATTCGAAAAATTCTTCTCATCCTCCATCGCCGTTAATTCCACTTGCACCAACATTTGGCGCTCTCGATCCTCTAACATTATCAATTATCGAACGGCAACGTTTATCAGCTGCCTACGCGTCGCTAACAAACAATTTCTTTCCATCGAATATCGATGCAGCAGCAGCAGCGATGTATCGACCAAATGTTGATTCATCGGCAATGACAGCTGCGCTCATGCAACGCGAACATTTTCTTCAATCGTTACGTCAACAACAGGAATTCATCGAACGGGAACGTGCTGCTGTTGCTTCGATGACGAAAAGCTCGTCGAAAGTTAATCAACATAAAATCGAACAAATAACTTCGCCGAAACCAGCGGTGTCGCCTTCGTCAACGTCGAATTCTTCGTCGTCGTCCTCGTCGAAAAAAGTGAAACACGTTAAACGTGAACACGATTCGTCTTCGCCATCCGCAACAGTTCCATCGACTAAAGAAAATATCGAAATTACGCCCAAAGAAGAACCTTCGACGATTCAATCAACGGCATCATAATCATTCTATGTCTCTCGCTCTCTCTCATCCTTTTTTCACAAAGTTTTGCCGGTGTTGTCTCTCTCTCTCTCTCTTTGTATTTATTATCCATTATTTTTTGTCTTCTTGCCTTGCAATTTCATTTTTGTTTGTGTGGTTTTGCTGTCACGATCGATTCACATTTGGAAAATCGTGAAAAAAGAAAGACTTTATTGATCATCAATTTTCTTGATGAACAACATGTAACATAGACCGAATTATTTGAAATCATCCATTGATTCATTAGAAAGACAATTTCATTTGTAAATGATTGACTACACTCGACTTTCGAAGTTAAAAATGCTCGAAAAATTTGTATTCATATTCTTTTCTTTTTTTAGTCTTTTTAATCTCAGAGAATTTTGTCTTCGGTTATCAAGAGGTTTCCATCGACTCTAAAACTCAATTCTTCATGCCCATTGAATCACGTTTCTGTGCTTTTATTTTTTTAACAAAGAGAAGAGACAAAGTCAGTAGAAAGACAAAGAGCAGAAAAGCACCAAAGAAAAAAAAACGAAAGTAGAAAAACCCAACAAAAAGAACTATGTTGATCTGCGATTATCCCGCTCTAAAAATACTAAGCATGTTTAAGAACAATATTTATAATTGGAACTTACGTGCCCGCAAGTGAATTAATTCATCATTCAACTTCGCTCGTCTCGTAACAAATGAGATCAATCCATCGACCTCCACTTCTGTAACCGGCCCACCATTCACGATGATCGAACGCATCTGGGCAATCGTGCTATCGATTTCTCTAACCAATGTTTCGATCTAAATGTACAGAAAAATTAATATCAATTTTAAAACAAAAAACATTGACTAAAGGTAAAAAAAGCTTGAGAGAGTTCCTAAGACAATACGTACCGCATCTATGGCCATTTAAAAAGAACACAAATAATTGAAGATCGATCGAGACGATTGTCAGCATTCGTTTGTAATTTTGCCGTTCATCATTCGCAATATTCCTAAATTTTCATCAGATAGGATTGTTTCGAGTCATATATTTTAATTTAATTTACGCGAATAGACATACCCGTTGTTGTCTCGAGGAAGAAAAAAAGTTTTTAGTTTAAGGTCAATTCAAGTTAACTTACAGCGTTTGAGGTGTATACATTTTTCGGATTTTTTTTTATCCAGAAAGAGATCATTGATCATGTTAGAAGTTAGAATTTAATTTATGGATAAATAAAAGTTAGTATAGGGGTCATTATGCGTCGTTAGAAATGAATTGAATGAACGAATAAAATTTGTTTGAATAATTCAAATGATTTATATTGGAGGTTTTATTTAGTCCAATGGACTCCCATGTCAAACAATACGGTCCGTATACGGTCCTGCATACAATGCCGTATTACTGTGTCAAATATTTTTGGCAAATACTGACCGTTTACTTAATAGTGCGGTCCATAAGCGGCAAAATTATGACCAAATACGGACAATCGTATCGATAGATCTGGGCTGATCTGATATTCTTTATGTGCATTGGTAAACGTGTTTTCTGGTAACTTTTAAAGATCTAGTGGACAATAATATTTATTTTTAGAATTGGATAATTTGAATCCAATTTTCGTTGATGCATTTGGTCTCAAATTAAATCTCATGTTACCTGCGTATAGTCAATGGAAGAAACAATTTGACATTGAAGGTCATGAAGAATGGGATTTAATTACATTTATTAAACAACTCAAAGATGAAGAAATTTCGATTTATTTTACTGATGCCATTGTTGAAGAAGCTACAAAATGGAATGATGAACATGGTGTAGGTGTTATTGACTTGATTCGATATTCAATCATTGATAGATTAAATAATAAACGACAATGTCCTTTAACTCCTTTTGATATTTCATGTAAAGAACAATGGATTAGTCAAGATTGTCAATCAGTTCGTGATGGAGAATTATCTTACATGCGTCGTTTACAAATATATTTTATCGATGACTATTTAAATGCTTCAAATGAGAAAGATCTTCAAAACTCGTTGGCAATTTTTCAAGATAAATCAATTGATGAACAAATATTTTTTTATCATGGAACAACGGAAATTCATGCTCAATCCATCATAGGACGTGGTATTCATTTAGTTACAAAAGAATCACGTTCCGGTAATTTTGGATTTGGTTTTTATATAACAAATAATATTATTCAAGCTTTAAGGCATGCGGAGAATAGAGCCAACAGAACTGGTGGTGAACGAAGACCAGCTTGTCTTTTATTCTCTATTTCAAAAAATGAATTTAACTCTCATCAAATTATCCGTCTTTTATATGAAGAAAAAGAAGAGCAAATAATGAGAGAGTAAGTTATCATTTAAAAAAAAATATTGAATATATTATTCTTTTTTTTCTTCTATTGTAGAAGAATGAATGAAGATTCGATCAACAACGGCAACATATTTCAATGGGAAATATTTGTATACAAGTGTTTAAACAATGATCCACCATTACCATTGATACACAACAAAGATGCAATAATTGGTCCAATATCAACAAATTTGAAGGATATTACTCTTGGATATAAACCTATTAAAAAAAAAGAAAGACCAATACCAACTCAAACAGCAATTATTTCAATGAAGTTGGCCTATATTTTGCTCGACGGATTAAAAGGTGTAATTATCTGGGGTAAAAAAAAAACAGTAAATTTTTTTTGTATAAATTTTCTCGTTTTTTGTTGTATTGGTGATTCTGTGGGATTTCAACAGGATCAAGATCAAGATGTTTTCATCAAATCAATAAAAGCATTTATTAAACATCAAAGATTTTTATTTTTGCTTTCATCTTTGAAACAATCCCTTGTCAAGAGTGTAGATATAATCTCCAGCGACGAGTCAATTTAATCCTTGTTTGAAATAATTTTGTTAATATTATTTAAAAATTCATCTAATGATAATCGTCCATCATCATTATCATCAAATTTATGAATAATTCTATCAAAAGGAATTCCAGGAATATATTGTCCAGCAAGAATACTTCCTCTATGTGCTTCTCTACATGATATAAAACCATCTTTATTTGTATCAACTTCATTAAAAGCTAATTTTAATTCCATCACAACAAGTGGATTATTAAATCCAATAGTTGAACATTTCATAAATTGTTTAAATTGTTCAAAATTAATCCAACCTGTATTATCACTTAATTCATCTAAATATTTTGATATTGTTTCCTCACGAAAACTACCTAATGAATCATCTTCAAATATTAATCGACGAAAATCTTTTGTCGAAATTTTTCCACTTTTATCTTTAAACAAAAATCTTTTTTTTCGATAAAAACTATTTAAATCAAACCTTTATCAATCGAATCAAATTCTTTTCGAAGATATTTATCGTCTGACATTGCTTTTAATCAAATGTCAATAGAGAGAAACGAATATTTCTTTTTAAATATACTTCATACACAACAACTGTATCATGTCCATAAAGACCACTTATAACTGTTTCCAATTGATCACTAAACATAAATTCACGATTCAGAATCTCACATCGATATTAGTAGCGCCACCAAGGGGAGGCCAGAAGGGACTGAGCCTCCCAAGAACCTAATTTGAGCTTCCCAGAAATTCTTTTAAGTTTAAAAAAAAATAATAATCTTTTTCCACTTGGACCTGAAAGAATGTTAACAATCGATTGAATTACAAATCTCCACGATGGAATCGAATGAGCCACAACAACATTTTCATTCTCATACGAATGACTCGATTCACTCGCTTGTTTAGAAAGAATTTTCGAACGCTGCAAAAATCAATTTCCATACAAAAATGCATTGAGCGTCGTTGTTCAGGAAGTGGTACCTGATAACGACATTTGGACTACTCCATTTCTTATCGGTGATTTCTCTAGAATGGAAAGTGAGAAATCGGTGAACATGAGGATCTGCAACGTGAAAAAAGAAATTGATTTTCTCTTGTTGAGGGTGATTTAATAGAGCTAGCAATGAAATGTGAAAAATTTCCGTCGTTATTAGAGATTTTGTCTGTACGTGTTGTAAAGTGAGAACACAACGATGAAAAGTTCAATTTATTGATGAACAAGTAAATGCGAACTATCAAAAGATTTGTCTTATCGCATCGATTGAGTAATCCTCTTTTTTATTTATTCTCTCTCACTTAAAACAATGTGTTGAATTTATTGGCCTATTGTCAAATCAAATGACAATGTTTACGTAAGATCTGTTTACGAGAACATGTGCACAGAGTTTTTATTGAATATGTTACTTATTCTATTCAAACGATCGTATCGAACTCTTGTGATTAAACGTAAGATTTTACACTTCTCGAACTAATTTCCCCTGTGGATTTTCGAGACAAAATAAAAGACAGAATTTTGGTTTGTTTTCATTTATCACATTCACTAACGTGGTTAGATGAGTAACAAAATAAAATAGATAAAAAAAAAGACAACAAAGGTAAAGTAAATACGACGCACACACACACACTTGTTAGATTTCGTGTGTTTTTTTTTCAAACTAGATCAAATTCATTTGTTCGTTTGTTTTATTTACACGAGATTAAAATCAGTGCGAATGATCAGATATCAAAAAATGTTGAATTCATTTCTTTGTTATTGATATTCAATTAATCGACTAGTCCCTTTCAATCTGCTTCCATATCATCACTCTCTCATTTTGTCAGCTGTTACTTTACTCGACGCACACATGTGACACAAAAAAAATATATATATATACTTTTTGATTTATTTTCTCTCTCTCTCTTTAGTATATCGAAATAAAAGAAAGATCTGACGATGAATCCGTTAGTTGAATTAGCTAATCGAACTTGGAACGACCTGGAGAAGTTAATTGAAGATTTTGATAATCAAGAAACTGAACGGACGTCATTTATTAATGAAACATGTTTATTTTTTCAGCAACGTCTTTCAATTTATCAACAAAAACGAATTGAACTTGAAAATCATGTTGAAAAATTAATCGAACAAATGAATCAATTGTCTGATGAATTACAAATGTCGAGAATTGTTCTTCAATCTAAATTAAATTTGAAACAAAAACGAATTTTTATCAATGAAAAAATTGATCATTTGAAAAATTTAATTTTCGAACGCGACAAAGAACTTATTCAATTGAGACTTTTGATCAATCAAAAAGTTCAATTAATCGGAAATATTCAACTTCAAACCGAACAGGTTCGCTTGTTTTTTAATTCTTCTTTAAAATCTCGAAAAAAATTTTGTTCTTCAACAGATCAAATCTTTGAATGAAGCTAATTCAACTTTATCCAATCTAAAAAATCAATTGAAAACCTATCAAACCGATATCGAAAAAGTTTTTAAAAAAATTCAATCGATTAATCCAGAAATTTCCTCAAACTACGAAAAACTCGTGACAACATTTTTATTTGTCAACGATGAAAACGAATTAACCTGGATCAATAATCATTCGCCATTAACAGCATTTGTTTTACATTCTCAATTAACCGAACAATATGAAAAACTACGAGAATTAATTCTCAAAGAAGTTCTTCAACTTCGTCTCGAACTCGAACAAAACGAACCTAAACAACCTTTTGATCTCGAACAAGAACTGTTCGATTTACGTTTGAGAAAGAGATATTTACATTTATTATCGACGTATCCGCATAAATTAACGCCGAGATCAACACTCGATGAAATTCGTCAAACTTACGAGCAGTTAACTGCAGCTCTGCGTGCTCAAGCAAAAGACAAATTGAAACATCTTTGGGATCAATTGGATGTTCCTCAGGATCAACGTTTAATTCCGCAAACGAAAGAAAATCAAGATGATTATTTAGCAATGATCGATGAAATTCAACGATTGGAAGCTTATGTCGAATCGATTCGATCGATTTTAGTTAAAATTCAGAAACGAGAATGGTTCAAAAGAGAAATGGTCGAATTCGAAAAACGAGCTGCTAATCCAGCGCGATTGAAAGGAAGTTCAACTCAATTACTTCGAGAAGAAAAATTCAGTTAGACCGATGAATTTCTTTTGTTTCTTTTTTCAACTAAATGAAAATCTTCTTTCTCGAATAGGAAAAGATCTTTCAAGAGAATTTCCAAAGCTAACCGATGATCTACATCGAATGGTTGCCGAATGGGAAGAATCATCGAATAAAAAATTAATCTACGGCGGTGAACCGTATTTAGAAACAATGAATAAAGAAAAATTAGGCGTTGACTTCGAATTATTACATCTAAGATTATTAACTAAATGTCAATTACTTGTTCAACCGATTCCAGATCAACCTGAACAACCGATCATTCCACAGAAACAACAACAACAACAACAGTCTCGACCGGCAACTAATTTAAAAAATCATAGTCGATCAACATCGACACCTCCTCTTTCTCGAAATCGAAATTCTAATAGTCGAATTCCGACTATGACTTTTGTAAATTCAAATAGAAAAAAGTAATCATCGTCGAATTGAATTATTTTCAATAAACAAATAATATTTTCCGAACCGTTATTATATATTTTCAGTTTTTTCACTTAGTGAGGAGAAAAACTTCTAATTCAATTTAAACATTCGATATTTTTCTTGATGGAACGTCAGATTGAGAACAAAGTTCGTTCGTTCGTTGATCATGACAAAACAGATTTCGTAATTGCAAACGAAAATTCGGTGTGGAAATATAAAATATATAAAAACTCGTCACTGGATTCGTGTAGAATAAAATCGACGAAATAACATGATAGAGAAAGAATTTCGATGATCGTTCTTGATTTTTATCAACAAATATAAATGCATAAGTTTCTTCGATACAATTCGGTATTGATGAAAGAATAATTGCGATTGACATTAACAATAACATTCGAGATAATTGTCGATCACTATTCAAATGAATCGATCGATTATGTTCTTCGAGAATTTTCAATTGTTTTAATGTTAAAATTCCGAAGATACTCAAAAATAGAATCGGGAAAATTCCATGTAAACACATTTGAAAGACGTACAAATAATAATACGAATATTTTATTGATAAAATTTCACATCGACCTGCTTTCGATACACCAAAATAGATCATTAACGGAATGTTATGTAATCCAATGAGAAAACCTAAACTCAAAATGACGATTAACGTTTGTTTTTTCGTTGTAATTAATTCACGTATATAAACATTTCGTGAAGATATTAAATATCGATCGAATATTGCCAAACAAATCGACGATAAAGATATTAAATCAAATGTATGCAAAACATAATATCGTAATTGACATAAAATAAAAACATTGGTTTTCGTTACACGATATTGATAACCATCGAATAGAATTCGTGTTAATAACGGATAGAGAAGAACAACTAAATTAGCAAACGATGATGCAAGTAAATACAAAGGAAGATTCGTTTTTCGATAGGATTGAGACCAAATTGAAAATATTCGAATATTTAGAAGATTGCCAATGATACCAAGTATTGAAATGATGATACCGAAAATAATCATTAATTGATGAGCAAGAAAATCAATTTCTTCGATTTTTTCTGGAAATAACATTTCGATCAATTCGAGAAAGAATAAATCAATAGAAGTTAATCATTAGCATTCAAGATGGCACATGTCATTTCTAATGTCAATTCGAGTTATATATTGACGTTTTTTCCTAGATTGTAAATAAAAACTTTAATCTAAAAAGAATATCAAGAGCTGTTTGAAACTTCATAAAAAGCACTATATCATAGTTTAGTTTTTCATTTTATTAACTCAATTAGTCACGATGATCGAGGTTAAGATTTTGCCAGTACTATCGGTTCAAGTGTAATATTTCGAGATAGATTCTAAAATAAAAATAGAAATATGTAATAAGAACAAAGATATAAATATGACTTGCATGATCGTATGTAAATTTCTAAATTTCCATACGTATGGAATTGATTAGAATTCTTGAAATATTTGATTGATTAAGATATTCTATAAAAGTCTTAAGAACAACAGCGTGTAGGCATTTGATGATGAAGACGAAGAAGAAAACCATCTGGAATAATGACATTTCACCAGTTCGATCGTCTCATGTTATAGATAAAGAACAGATCTGTTTTTAATCAGATGATTTTCATAATAATAAAAACGCAAACAGTTATTTATATAAATTCATTGTGATCTGTCTGTTAATCATATACAATCATATGATGACAAGAATATCAATTAACTTGGATTGATAGCTTTATGGCAAAGATCGACTGTATTTGGTAGGCGTGTACTTTCTCTCTCGTGAACTCAATAACGATGAATCATCGCCCAAGGGAACATTTTCAAGATATTCTGAAACAATAAAAAATCTACTTGAGCATGATTCCATCATGAAAGTCATTACATTTTATTGTAGGATTATTAAAACATCTTATTGTCTGTTGAGATATGAAAATCTTTTCACGTTTTATTCATTTATAACTACATCAGCGTTTTTTCTCTCTCTTTTTCTACGCAAAAAGCAGACAGACACAACAAAAACACGTTGTCAACATGTATAGCATACGTAAACATATCCATTTGACTTTTTTTTTGGGTTCGATGTTATAAATGTTCAGTTGTATCGACTGGATTTAGATTCGATGCAACATTAACTTGATTGGCCAATCTAAACCTTCGACGTCGAAATAATTTATACAATTCTTTTCGGAAATTAGGCGTGGATAAGAAAAAGATATAAAAACAGCAAATAGGATTGGCAAAAAACAGAAGTGCAGCTATTGTATGTGTAAGATGAAGAATATTCGATTCCGGTTGATCGTGATATTTCAACCAAAGGTCATGAATTTGTTCGAAACAATTCGGAATTGTCGAAATAATAATTAAAATTGATATTAATAAAACCATTCGAGATAATTGTTTTTCACTACGAAAAAGATTTCGTTGTTGAATTAATTTCAATTGTTTAAATGTTAAAATTCCGAAAACGAAAAGAAATAACATGGGAATTAAACCATGTAAAAGTATATGATAAACAGTAATAAAATAATATGAATAAATGACTGAATTAATTTCACATTCAGTATCATCTTCAGACAATTCCGAATAGAAAAGTATAGGAATTCCATGAAACATATTCAAACAAATAATGATGATCACGATGAATTTTGCTCGTCGTTCAGTTGGATTCAATTGACGAATATGAGCTTGACGTGATGACATTAAATACCGATCTAATGTTGCCATACAAACACATGTCAACGAAATTATATCGAATGTATGTAAAATAAAATATGAGAATTTACAATAGATAATCGATGTAGTCGCAGTTAGTTCATAGTGATAACCATCGAATAGAATACGAAGTAATAGAGGATAGACTATGATGATTAAATTTGATATTGAAGTTATTAATAAATAAAGAGAACTGTTATTTATTCGTTGGTTTTGATTATCACGAGATGTTAACGGCAGAAATGAACACCATTTAGAAAATATATAAATATTCAATAGATTTCCAACAAAACCAAGTACTAAACTAATTATACCAATGATGATCATCAATTGACTTGAAAGATTTTCTATGAGTTCATCGAACGACATTGTTTTTGTAATGATTAAGTGCTAGACGTCTGTTCAAGTACGTTTTCTTT
>ERZ781399.3488-NODE-3488-length-12028-cov-4.170300_pt1 | contig 12028 bp, 12 predicted proteins | sample MGYA00511014_ERZ781399 | MGnify/ENA primary metagenome ERZ781399 (study PRJEB29847, sample SAMN06458254) | wastewater metagenome | isolation source: Wastewater bioreactor | place: South Africa: Cape Town | study: EMG produced TPA metagenomics assembly of the...
TTGTTGTTGGATTATTTCTACAGGATTAGTATTGGACTGTACTGGTTCAGGTATATCAGGCTCGTTATAACGTGGATAATAGAATTGTGGTATACGTTTAAGGACACCACTATTAGGATCCATATTTGTCAGAGGAATGTTAGCCAATTGCACTTGAGGAGGAACAACTTGAGCGGGAGGTGGAGTTGGATTTAATAGAGCACGATAGGGTGCTGATGGGTCATATGATTTTGAATGTACAGCACTGACTAAAGCGTTTCGATTAGTAGCATTTGCATCTGTTTGCATCTCTCACTTTGTAAATAAACGTTTTTTCTTTCATTCTGTTGCTCTTTTTTCCTCTCAGAAATCGAAAAAAATTGAAACGATGGGCTTCAAGTGGCCATTTCTTACTTTAAAAATAATTTCATTCGTAACAGTCAAGTTTAGACGTCATTTCGATTATAAAAATTCGAAAAAAAAACAGAATCGCAATACGTTCTTTTTTTTTCCTTGTTATATCTTGTTTCGTCCGTTGTTAATAACAACAACTGTATTCGAATATCAAATAATGAATCACAGAAAACTGATAATTTAATTGTAATATTTCTCTCGATGAGGTAATTCATACCATTTCGGTGGTTTATATTGATGATGACGAGGTTCCATATATCGTCGAGATTTCGGTGCATGAACAGCATTGAGCGGCATGTACCACCAACGAGGATCATATGTTTCACCGTAGTGATGTAAACGAAGTTTTTGATGAACTGGACAGAAGTCATTATAAGCATACAGAACACGACGTGGTTTTTTGACAAATTTAGGATTAGGAATCACGGGTAGATAGACATATTTTGTCTTAGGCTTTTGTGCTAGTTCGATATCATTCGGTTGTTTATAAACGTATTGAGGTGTTTTTGGCAAAGTAATTGATTCAGTTCCATCGTCTATATTATAGGAAAAAAACATACAATCGATCAAAAAAACGATTAATGATGATTGAAAACTCACCATAACTAAATGGTATGGAACATTCTTGCAGAAGACTGTCTGTTTGAGATGCGGTATGTGCTACCGAATGATCAGATTTGTCTTGAATATCATCAAATTGACGATTTTCGAAATAGGAATCGAGAGGCTCAATGTATTGAATTCGACGATTATGTTGACTTCTTATTCCTGACATGATGATTTGAAGGTAATGCTCGATTTCTCATCGATTGTTTTTGTTTTTCTCTCATTTACAAACGTACAACAGCAGAATAAATATTCGATCGTATAGAAAAACAATCATTTTTATTTGCAATCTCTTCTCTATTTTTTGCCGGAACAACCTCCGTAGCACAAACAACATTTGAGAAGCATGGCAGCAACATTGTCATCGAAATGTTCACGCATTTGTTCATAGAAAGCTAAACATTTTTTCACTTCATCAGCTGCCTGACCATCGATTGGACCAGGATAATCAAAACCACGATGAGTCGATCGAGTTCTTGAACGTTGTTTCGAAGCTAAACTAGGACTATGTCCATCAAAATCTTCGTTCGGCTCGAAATTATCGGCTAGTGAAAATATTTTTATTGTTATAATTTGAATTTTGAAATAAAACATACCTTGGTTATCCGAACGAATACTTCTTGTGTCTTGGTCGTTTAGAGATCGACTACTTTTGCTTGGCTTTCTCCTTGATCTTATACTTCTGTTGTCTGTACCTGTTAACAAACCTGATGTATAGAATAGAAGAAACATAAATTTGTGTACTCAATGACGGAGATGCAAGAGAATCTTGATCACTTAAATCTCGATTTTTACTTCGTTGACTGTTAAACGAACGTGTCGAAGATGTCGAACGATTGCTTCTTGATTTTTGTCGATTTCTCTTTCGATTACCACCACCGCCACCACCACCGCCACCACCACCGCTGCCAGGAACATCAAGTGCTGATCTTGATGAATAATTCGATGGCGATCTTCGCCGTTGAGAATTCCTGCTTTTTCCACTTTCATACGATAGTAAACTATCGTTATCATTGTCATTCTCGTCATCATAATTATCTTCCTCGACATCGTCTTGCGGTTCAACAAAATCATCTTCTGATTCATTTGATCCGTTGTCTTGTTGTTGTTGTTGAAATGAATCTTGATTAAACGGTGATCGTTGTCTTGAATTTGAAAATGTATTTCTTTGTTTCGAATTTGATTGATCGAAACCATTCATCGATTCTTTCTACTCAAAATGATTCGTTGCATCTGTTCGAACAAAACTCCTACCATGATTTCAGCGGAAAGCCATTGAATAATATCATTTGCTGTTAACCACGGACTTTTGCTCATAATCTGCCGAATCAATGACGGAAGACAACAACATAGCAGAGCAATTTCTTGTTCAGGTATTTTGTATCTGATTTTTGTTGTGATGGAATTTGTAATGAATTGCACGCAATTCTCTGATGGTATCGATGGATATCGAGCTTGGTTGATTAATTTCGATTGCATCGAACGAATATTTCGATCGATACAAGGCGCATGACGAAGGTAAGTACTCGGCGGTTTGGTTAACGAAAGACCGGACAGAGTATTACAATACGATGGCTCCTCACAACCAGTCACTGGTACTTGAATATTATCCAAACCATACAGAGAATAAATTGGATTCGATGGAATTAGATATCCTCTAAAACGACAATATAAGATAAAAAAAAAAACTTCGATCGATTCGATGATCGTAAGAATTATTGATGAATTTTGATCTTATGCTTACACCTCATCACGTACTGTTGCCTTTTTCGTAGTATTGATCGACAATTATCCGCAATTGAATTCATTTTCTTTTTTTTATTATTTATTCACTGTGTTTCACATTCGAAATGAAAACAAAAAAAAGTTATTTATTACGCGCGGTATGTCCTTTTTTTGGCGTTTATTTTCTGTAAAAATGGATGATCTTTTGGCAGACACTGATTTCCAATTGAAACAGCTTTGTCTAAGCAAACAATTTCTCTATCACGATCTTGCATTTGCTCGTATAATAAACTCAAATTATAATACGATTGAACAATATTCGGATGGCAAGCCGGTCCTACTCTTTCACGTATTTGTAGAGCTTCATTCAAATAATTTTCTGCTTTTCGTAGATCATTCGTTTTCTTATATAAAATCCCGATATTGTTTTTCGTGTCTGCTATATCCAAATGATTTCCATGAAGATTTCTTTCTTGAATAGTCAATGCTTTGTTATAGAATGTCAACGCTTCGGCATAATTCGCCATTCGAGTATATAATGCACCCATGCTGTTATACGCAAGTGCTAAATCATTGGCATATTTTGAATTATGTTTCTCGAGAATTGTGATACATTTGATGTAGGAGTCAATGGCTTGTTGTTGTTGTCCTTGTTTATCTTGAATTCGTCCAAGTTGATGGTAGATATTGGCTTTTTCGAAATCTTTTACTTTGGAATCTAGTAACATTTTTTGGTAAACGTGTTGAGCTTGATCAAATTTACTCATTTGAATGAAAAATCTTCCTAAACGATCGTATTCCGCAAAGCGTTCGATGGCGATGGTATCTCCTAAACACTTCGTTAGTGCATATAATTCGTGATTATTTAATGTTGTTTGAGTTAATTCAACTTTCCAAATTTGATTTGTCGGACAGAATTCAACATTTTCAATACGAAAGATTGTATGCATAGAAAATAAAACTTCCTTTTCTGTTGGATGTTCACTGAACTTATCGATCGAAGCAAATGGAGTTGATGATAATAACTGATGCGGAGTTATAGTAAAAAATATACCAACTTGACCAGATCGTTTATGTTGGACAAACCATAACGCCTTACTAATTTCTGTAGTTGTCGAGAGGAAATTATTGAAAGTCAGTAGACCACCTTGTGTTTGACACAATTGTTTAAAATGCTCTTCAAGTAAATATTGACCACGGTAGAGAGTTATTAGTTGATTTTTATGACATTGTTTTGAATGACAGCATTGAATTTGTTGATGAAGATCTCGAATAAAAAATCCCATTTTTAGAATCACTTCAATATCCATCTCACGTAGAGCTTTATTAAGCATTGGATATGGAAAGTAATCACGAGTATACCAATAAATAGCATCTTTTTTGTTATACAAACGTTCAAAATCGTTGATTTCAGTCAATGTTTTTTCCTTATTCTCGTAACGTGATCGAGAATATGTAATCAATTCGTTGAAATCTTTCTTTTTGAAATCGATTTTTAATAAAATATCTGCCAGAATCTGCGTATACATAAATGAGATTTTCATTTGATTATCAATTTGTTCGAAATCGTCATTATCTTCTGTTCGAAGAAAACTAAGACATACAGAATTCCGTTCGTTTCGTCTTCGAACATCTTCAATTGCCTTGTAAAGACTTGTCATATCAGTATATACATCTTCGATTTTCGACCATTGATCTGCCCATTTTTTATGTTTCGATCGATCCATACAGAAGATAAAAATCGACTCAATCTGTTCGAAATGATGTATCTGCGGAACGATTAATTGGCCCAATGAACCCGAACTAATCATAAACATTTTCTCATTGATCGTCGTATCATTTAAAAATTTCAAACACGATTCTATGTCTGCAAAATTTTTAATTACATCGAAAAGATTCTGTAATTCCGTGAATCGGCTTCGATAATGTTCGTTGTCCTGATCTAACCAAATGAGACAGTTATTTTCTACGCGAAACGAATCTCGTGCTGCTGCGTCCATTTATTAACTTGTTGATTAAAAGAGGAACTAGTTTCGACGTACGCACGTTGTTTCAACAATCGAGACGAATAAATCAAACAAAAAGCATATTTTTTGTTTGTTTTTAATCAAAACACGAATTTTTACTTTTCTGTTTTTGTTTACACTCAACATAATTTCAAATGACCTATTTTAAATCGACTGACTTAGTACGACCATTGTTTCTATGAGTTATTGACTTGACATTCGGTTATTTCAAAGAAAATAATTAAAATCCATAACTTTTAATAATAAAACATCAAACGAACGAACAAACAATAAAAAATATACAAAGAAGAAAAAGAAAAGTACATTCAAATTTTATCGGCACAGAATAAAATCTGTGAGACAATCACTATACGATCGAGTTAATACCGGTGATTTATTATCATTATGAATTTCGGATATGATCGATTCTTGTTGTCTTAATTGTTGATTTGGCATTTGATTTGCCAAAGCAAATTGTTTTTCAATTGAATACCGTGGATTTCGTCGTTGTTCTCTCCATCGTCGTAACGACGGAATCGATCCAACCGACGTTGTTGTCGTCGTTGTCGTCGTTGTCGTACTACTATGTCGAGCTCTTCTCGTTCGATTAGTTCGATTGGGTAGAGATTGCAAATTATATTCAAATTGTTGATCATCATCCGGTTGATTATTGCCTAATAAACGATTGTGACCTCCTTGTTCAGTCTGATGATTCGTTTGAGTTTCTTGATTTGTTGAGCTTTTCAATCGGCGAAAACAATAACAGAAAATTCGTGCAAATTCCGACCGAAATTTCGTTCCGTAGATCATAAACATCACGAATGTCGTTGCAGCATTCAATGTTGCACATAGATTAGCAATCGAATGAAATTTTCGAAGAGGAAACGGAGGTTTTTCTTGAATAAACAGTTTGGCATTGATCAACCACATGACGTAGATTATCATCGAAGGTGCACGAAGAATAAGAAGTAGAATTGTTGTTGAAACAAGCATGAGTGTGACGCCTAGATGAAGAAAAAAGCGAGTCGATCAAGTGAATCAATGAGCAAATGTTGTTGTACCTTGTGTTGTGGGTAATGGGGCGTTGTATTGAGCTGAACGACGTTCGAGTGTACGAATTGAGAGAAGGAGTTGTCGATTGAAGAGAATGATAATTAAAAGAGGAAAAACGTAAACACCGAGTGCGTTTATTAGCATGTAAGTCCAACGAAAAATTGGATTTCGACCGATTTCACTTAGTTTCGATCGATAGAACTTCTGATGTCCAGTGAGAAAAAGAATATCTTCGAAAGCTCGTTCTTCATGAGGTTCGTATTCGAATAGAAGTGGAACGGCATAGAAAATACCCAAAAGATAAATAAAAAATGTAACACGACGTGCATTTTTTATTGTACAATAAAGTGGACCAACAAATGGCCGACAGATCACTTGAAAATCAAAAACAAAAACGTCATTTTTTCTCTCGAAATCAAAATTCAATCCACATACTTATCCATCGATCGATTGTAAACGCAAGACAAAGCCATACACTCAAAGCACGTGCAGTTGTACTTATCGCACCTGAAGAGCAAAAATAAGAATATATCTCTGATTGAATTCAACTTTCAATTAAGCTCACCTGTGATAATTACTATTTTCGTGTAAGTATACGTTCTCGGTAGATCGGAATCGGGTATTTCGATCGGATAGGCGTCTAATATATAAGCTGGTATGAGAAAGAGACAAGTTATGAAATCACTTAAACATAAAGCTGATAGATAAACATATGTCGAAAGGTTCATTGTTCGACGAATTAAAACGGCAAAACTAAGTGCATTACTAATTATTCCGAGAAGACAAACGATTAGTCCACATATACCATTAACATAGTGTTCGAACGGATCACGTGTTAATGATCGACGAATTGCTTCGAAGAGAACGGCTGGATCAATAACTAAATCATCTATAGTCACATTCGATGATGAAACAGAATCCATGATTAATTCCACTAGTATTTGTTTGTTTGTTTTTTTATTAATAACTTCGATCACATTATCTGGAAGTATTTTCTTCTAAACAAACGAAGGAATGCAAAGTAGAACGAAGAATATAAACGAATAACACATATCTATATTTATTTCGAGAGGAGGAGGGGACGAAGAGAAATCATAGAAAAGAAGAAGAAAAAAAAACTACGATGGTTATATATGACACCTGCTCTAATTCACTTATCTTGATTGAAAATATATTGTCATATTAAAGGAAAAAAAATATTTTGTTTTTCATTAAGAATAATATTTCTTCGCTTTGCCTGACATCCAACATTTATTTATAACGATATTTGAATACTGATGACAGAATTGACTAATATTGTCTAGTGATATAACCACAGACAAAAGCGATCTGACAAACTTCCCAATGACCATCACATAATACCAAATACAAAAAAAGAAAAGAAAAGAATGAATCTTATCAGATACAGTCGTCGAAATGTATATTAATACTTTTCATTCTTAACAGTAAAAGGAATCAAACATAAGATTACCCATCGATGTTAAAATGTAGAAACAAAAAAAAATAAAGTTTCTCTCTTAAAACGATAAGATAATCCATGCAAAAATCTCTAAGATGCTAATCTTCAAGCAAGTATCTCGGTTTATTCTTTTTCGTGAACATCTCTCTTCTCTCTTCTTTTCTTTTTTTGCGACATCGTATTATCAAGAAGAAGAAGTAATGTGTTTAATAGAGACAACATACAGATATTAATAATTTCCATTGCCATAACGTACTTTTTTTTATATATGCAAAACATATACGGATAATCTTGTGCTTATCTTTTGCATGATAAATGAAGATTGAGAATAAGAGAACAATATGATGTATTTTAAAATAAATAGATGAAGATAGTTCATGTCTCGATCTATGTGTTAGATAAAACTACGTCATTGATGTCCTCATGGAATCGCAGTCTGTGCCATCATAGATTACAGATGAAAAGTGAACCATCTAATTTAATGTTTTTTCCGTCACTACTTGTTTTTTCATGTGCCGAAGATCAATCTGAAGAAAATTATACGTGAAGTACTCGAAGATAATTCTACAGATAGTTTTATATGAAATGAGACGTCTTATTCTAAAAGCATAGGATATCCGATCTAGTTTGAATTAGATGTCGGTTATTTTTCTTTTTTGCCGTTGTTAAATTCATTTGATTAGTAAAACAATCATATAACTTTCTATTAATAGGAATATCGAAATACAATCTGTTGTTCAGGCAAAAAGCACGTAATGAATGAACGAAGAGATTATACATGGAGAATAATCAATCTACTTCTTAGTGACATCTGTCATTTCATATGAACAAAAATTGAAATATTTCGAAAAGGAAATGAATAAAAATCGAAGTGATTTTCGTAGATTTTCATTTGAATACTTGAAAACATTGAATTTCTAGTGTTTTATTTGTCACATATGTTTTTCATTGAATGAATGATAAGATATCCAATGAGTTGTCTGTCTCTTTCTGTTTTGTCGTCTAAACAAAGTCTCACACATATACGTGTGCATACACAATCATTCGTTCGTTCGTTCATTGTGTGCATCAAATTTTGTCCATTACAATTATAATCGTCTAGACTTGTTTGAGACGTTTAGTTGAAAAATTCGTGTGGTGAGAGTGTGCTATGATGAATGTTATTAGTCCGAAAATACCGTCAACTATTCTTGCAACCAATAATCACAGTAAAAATCAAGTTAATTCATCTTCAACATCGATGAAAAAAGAAGTGAACAATAACAATCCCATACGAACATCGAATGGCGGCAACTATTCGAATAATCATCACAGCAACGACTCGCAATCGGATTCGTCAATTAAACGAAATAGTCGTGTTTTAGAGAGTACGGACGATGAAGATGAAGATGATAAACCACTGGCAAAGAAAGCTGCCGAACTCAATGGACAACATAAAGAGCCAATACCAAAAGCAACGATCGTCATAAAAAAAGAACCGGTCGTTCGAAGAGAATCGAAAGTTAATATTAAGAAAGAACCATCGCCACCGAAACGTAAAAACGCCAGTGACGAGTCCGATGATGATCTTCCATTGGCAAAGAAAGCGAAGAATCAAGCAGCTGCTCAACGAAAATCGAATTCGATCAAAAAAGAACGAAAATCCGATGTGAAACCGTCGAAAAAGAAACTTTCGATTACGATTAAAAACGAAAAAGTAACGCCGAATTCATCGCCAACCAAAGAACCAACAGGCAAACGAAAGAAGAAAGAAACCGAAGAAGAAGATGTTTGGCGATGGTGGGAAGAAGAAAAATACACCGACGGTCGTAAATGGACAACATTGGAACACAAAGGTCCATTGTTTCCTCCGTTATACGAAAGTTTACCTCATAATATCAAGTTTTTCTACGCCAGTACAGAAGTTAAACTTAGTGAATCAGCCGAAGAAATCATGACATTTTACGCACGTATGCTCGATCATGATTATACATCAAAAGAAGTTTTTAATAACAATTTCATGGCCGATTGGCGTAAGTCAATGACACAAGCTGAACGTGAATTGATCAAAGATATACGCAAATGTGATTTTACTCAAGTAGCAAGTTATTTTAAGGAACAAACCGAACTCAGAAAAGCGATGACCAAAGAAGAAAAAAAGAAAATCAAAGATGATAATGAAAAAATACGCAAAGAGTACGGTTACTGTATGTGGGATAAACATCGACAGCCCGTTGGTAACTACAAAATCGAACCGCCGGGCCTCTTTCGAGGTCGTGGTGAACATCCGAAAATGGGTTGTGTCAAAAAACGAATTACACCCGAAGATATCATTATCAATATCGGTAAAGACGCGCAAATACCTAAGCCACCCGAAGGACATCATTGGAAAGAAGTTCGACATGATAATAAAGTCTCGTGGCTGGTCATGTGGACAGAGAATATACGAGGAAATAATAAATATATTATGCTCAATGCGTCATCACGTGTTAAAGTGAGTTTAGGTGTTTTTGTTGAGAAATGAAGCTTGACTTTGGTTTTTTTAGGGCGAACGTGATTGGCAAAAATATGAAAAAGCAAGAAAATTACATCGAAATATCGATAAAATACGAGAAAACTATCAAATCGATTGGAAAAGTAAAGAAATGCGCATTCGTCAACGTGCTGTTGCACTTTATTTCATCGATAAAGTAAATCTCTTTGTCTTTTTTAAAATATCGAAATTTCTATCAATGTTTCTCGTTCAGCTTGCGCTTCGGGTTGGCAACGAAAAAGACGAAGACGAAGCCGATACAGTCGGTTGTTGTTCGCTACGTATCGAACACATAAAACTCTACGATAAACTCGATGGAGTCGGTGAGAATATCGTAGAATTTGATTTTCTCGGTAAAGATAGTATCAGGTAAATAAACCACAAATGTCAAATATCTTTTTTTTAAAAAAAAAAAAACGTTTTCTCTTTGTTAAAGATATACAAACAAAGTCAGTGTAGAACCACGTGTATATAAAAATTTGAAATTATTTATGGAAAATAAAGATGCTGATGACGATTTATTTGATCGTCTGTCTGTAAGTCGGCATTTGTCTGCTGAAAATTTAGTTTTCTTTTGCTTTTTCAGACGACAAGTCTCAATCAATATCTCAGCGAGCTGATGGAAGGTTTAACAGCCAAAGTTTTTCGAACGTATAACGCTTCGAAAACTCTTCAAGATGAACTCGATTCATTGACAGATCCCAAAACGTCTGTGCCCGAAAAAATGCTCGCCTATAATCGTGCTAATCGACAAGTAGCAGTGCTCTGCAATCATCAACGTTCCGTACCGAAAACATTCGAGAAAAGCATGGAAACATTAAAAGCGAAAGTAAATCGTTGGAAAGTCGCTTTTTGCACGTATAATTTATGTTTTTTCTTTTGTTTGGCGTTGAAGATTGACGTGAAAAAAGCGGAAATTGATGAACAAAAAGCTGAATATAAAAAGGCGAAAAGTGAATATAAAAATTCGAAAAGTCAATCATCTCAAAAGAAAATGGAACAAACTGAAAAGAAACTTCAACGTGCAGAAGAAGGATTGAAAAAACTCGAAGTTCAAGCGCTCGATCGTGAAGAAAACAAAGATATTGCACTTGGAACTTCGAAGTTGAACTATCTCGATCCACGAATTAGTGTTGCCTGGTAAAAGAAGACGATTGTTCATAGACTCGATTGTGTTTTTTTCTCGGTTTCAGGTGCAAAAAATGGGAAGTTCCATTGGAAAAAATCTATTCAAAAACTCAACGAGACAAATTTCGTTGGGCTATTGACATGGCAACAGCAGATTATCATTTTTATAATTACGAAGGTGAAATCGTTCTACGTAATGTCGATGAAACAAATAACGACGAAGATGATGATGAACAAACCAACTCCGATGAAGAATAAACAAACGAATCTCCGCTTTATCCGCTCATCAATTGCTTTTTCTCACGTTTTTCTCTCTCTCATTCTTTATTTCTGTTTTGCCTTTTGCTCTCTCTCTCTCATGCCGCTTTGCAATGCTTTCATTTGGTCTTGTTTTCATTTCGAATGTGCTATGACTATTATCATTATTATTCATACAGACTAAATAAAACACGACAAACTCAAAACAAGAGTCATCAAATACATCATTTCCTTTTTCGTTTTGCACTAAGATGAAAAAAAAACAACAACATTTTTATTTGAATGAATATCTTTGTTAAAATAAAGTAAAACCTTTGTATTTTCTTAATATCACGAATACTTTTAGTGTATTATATATATATATATATATTCTTCAAAGTTACATACAAACGATTGTTTTTCTTTCGTAAAACATATTTATCTTAGTTTGCATTGAAACGAAGCAAAAGAAAAAGAACTGAACAAGACTATGCCGCTGACACATAAAAAAGTGAATAAATCGAGGGTAAACATATATAGAAATCGCCGTAGAAAGAGAAAAATGAAAACAGAGATGTATCAAAGAATACGCAAGACATTGTTTTTGGGATTGAATGTCTAACTATCGTCGTCATTGCCTTCGTAAGCCCATGGTGGTGGATGAAATTTTTGCATCATATCCCAAATAATTGCTAAAATAGAAGAAAAAAACAGCAAATGTAGTAGATTCAGATTGTTCGAACCGTTGGTAACTAATAGCATATGCGAATGAGATACTATCAGAAGAAAAGTGCTCGATGAAAATCTTTCTTTCTCCTTCGTTTGTTGCGCAAATCATTTTATGTGAAAAGAAAATGCCGGCCTTTGAGTTGAAGGAAATGAGGTCTCAAGTGTTTTTTTTCTCTCCTA
>ERZ781399.3504-NODE-3504-length-11992-cov-4.963475_pt1 | contig 11992 bp, 17 predicted proteins | sample MGYA00511014_ERZ781399 | MGnify/ENA primary metagenome ERZ781399 (study PRJEB29847, sample SAMN06458254) | wastewater metagenome | isolation source: Wastewater bioreactor | place: South Africa: Cape Town | study: EMG produced TPA metagenomics assembly of the...
TGGAATTCTCGTTTCTCTTTTAGTTGGATTTATTTTATTTGAATTTATTTATTTAATAATTACAAATAAACCAATGAGATTTAAACAAACTTGGTGTGGTGCACTGATCGCAAGTTTTATTTTAGAAATTTTTATTATTTTATTTCCATTATATGTTAGATATTTTATGGGAAATTATGCAGGACAGATTGGTTTTGCAATTATTTTAATTTTATTTTTTTATTATTTCGCAATAATTTTGATTATTGGAGCACAAATCAATTGTTTTTTCTTTGAACATTATCAACCATTCGATGAAGCAATTGGAACAATTATTCACAAACAAAATCAACCTAAATCAAACGAGAGAACACACTCATAAACTTTGTCTTTGTCAGAGAAATCAATCACGTGTTGATACATGTGATCTTAGTTTTAACGAAAATCAATAAAAAGGAAAGAGAAAGAAAAGATTTGTATAGACTTGACATGTGTTTTGAATAAAGAGATGAAATTGGAAAGATCGAGTGGAATTCTTGTTCATCTAAGTTGTTTACCATCGAAATTTGGAATTGGAGATTTAGGACCTGAAGCCTATCGATTTATTGATTTTCTTGTTGAAATAAAACAAAAATGATGGCAAATTTGACCATTAAATCCAACGAATTGTCGTTTTCCTTATTCGAGTATTTCTACATTTGCTGTAAATTATTGGTTCATTTCACCTGATAAATTATTTGAAGAAAATCTTTTAAATGAAAATGATTTGAAATCATTTGATCAATATGAATTTCATGATGAATTTGTTCATTTTCAACAAACGAAAGAAAATTGTGAAACTATTTTAAATGAATTTTATGATAATGAAAAAGATTGAATCGAAGATTTTCTTTTGTTTGTAACAATCAAAGACAAATTCGGAAATGTCGTTTGGTCAGATTGGCCAAAAGAATATATCGTCATCGATATTTATTAACTTTACATGAATTTCGTTTAGCAAATCGAATTCGTTTTGATTATCATTTATTTGTTCAATACATTTTCAATCAACAATGGAATCAATTGAAAACTTATGCAAATCAATTCGAAATCAAATTAATCGATGATTTACCGATGTATGTCGATTATGATTCAGCTGATGTTTGGGCCAATTCACATTTATTTCTATTAGATTCAACTACGAAGAAAGCGAGATTTGTATCTGGATTTCCAGCAAGTAGTGGAGATTCAACAAGAGTTATTCTCTTGGTGGATTCAACGGTTAATTCACAATTTAAATCGAGTTCATTTCCTGAGAATTGATCATTTTCGTGCATTTGTTTCTCACTATCGAATTCCCATTGATTTGAAGACTTTCGAACCACAAATATCAAATGCGCAATGGATTACAACACCGTAAGAATTTATTTCAAAGATTCTTTTTTTTTTGAAAAACTATAAAATACTTTTTAATGGATTTCAATTGTTTGAAAGTTTAAGAAAACGAATCGTAAATGAACTTCCATTGATTGTTGAAGATTTAGGTGAAGTAACAAATGAACTTTTCAAATGACGTAATCATTTTGGATTCTATGGAATTCGAATCTTACAAATGGATTTTTCAACATATGCTGATAATATCTATTCGCCACATCATTATGTTACAAATTCAATTGCATATACTGCTTCATTTCTTTTTCTCTCTTTCCACTTTCAACTTCAATTGAAATTTGTTGTAGAAACGCATGATAATGCAATTGCAATCGAATGGTGGAACGAATTAGCTTCTCAAGAAGAAAAACAACAGTTTATTGAATATATTCAAAGACCGTTTGCCAATCAAAATGAATTCATTGGAGATTTGACACTAGAAGAACATATCGACAAATATATAAATTGGGTGCGATTATTGTTCTAGAAGATTTCTTATCGATTCCAACAAGATTCAATGATCCATCTAGAGATTCATCAAATTGGTCATGGACATTTCAATGGTCTCAATTAACTTCAAATATTAAAAATCAATTGAAAAGATATACTCAAATCTATGGACGAGATTTAATCTATGGAAAAGCTATTCCACCAAAAGATATGATCATGAAAGACGATTCTTCTTTTTTTCAAAAATAAATCCACGTTATGCGAACATGTGTCACTCAGTATGCAATTTTGTACTCGAGCGAACGTTTCTCTAGGAAAGAACGAAAGAGAAGGAAAGAGAAGGAAAGAGAAAAAAACGTGTTTGCCTAGTATATTTAGTGTGGACTAGTGAATATTCTTTCTATTTGTTCACTTTATTGTTTTACTCAACGATACTTTCATTTCTTATCAAGTTCACGTTCGTTTTTATATAAAATAAAGACGAAAATCTCATTTTTTTTCTTAAAAATTAATTTCGAAGTAAGTTCATTGACGACGATCACGTGTTCGATCAACGTGATTTCTTTTCTAGACAAAAAATGGTTTTCGAAAATATAGCGGCGTTTTTTGTTGACAAATTTCTCGGAAATTATATCGAAGATATCGATTCACATCAATTGAAAATTCATTTATGGAATGGTTCGATTTTTCTCATTCTTTTGTCTTTTCGTTAGTTTTCATTTTGATTTTAGGCGATATTACTTTACAAAATGTACATTTAAAAACAAATGCTTTGGTTAGTTTGTTTTGTTTGATTTCGAATTGAATTGATAAATGATTAAGTTTTAGAATGATATGAATGTTCCTGTTGAAATTCTCACTGGTTATCTCGGTTAGTTCAATTGATTTGATAAAGAAATCATTTTGATGAATTCGTTTTAGAACAATTGAAAGTTCACATTCCTTGGAAACATTTGTATGCACAACCAACCAAAATTGAAATCGATGGACTTTATTTACTTGTGACGGCGAAAACAGGTTTTGCAAATTGAATTTGAAGAGAGATTGAAATTGTTCGATTTGTTTTCATTGAAGATATAAATTATTCGATTGAAAAAGCTGAAGAAGATGAATATGCATCGAAAATGAATGAAGTCAATAAAGTTGAACATTTTCGTCATCAACGAGAACTTTATGAAATCAATAAATCGAATCCACATCATAAAGATACATTCTTTCAACGATTACAATTTCATATTTTAACAAATCTTGAAATTGACATTCGAAATATTCATATTGCTTTTGATGACAAAACAATTAAATCTTATCCTTTTCAATTTGGAATTCACCTTCAACATTTTCAACTTATTGTAAATTATTCTTCGCTCGTTTGTTTATCTTTTCAACTTTTTCTCTCTTTTCTTTAGATTACTGATCAACAACAACAACAACAACAACAAAATGAAAATAATCTCATTTACAAAGTTCAAAATCTCAATTTTTCTCATTATTTTTAAATAAAATTTGTGTTTTTAGTTTGCTGAAATTAGTAATTTGGCATTTTATTGGAATTCGAATGTGAAATCAAGATTAGATTTATCCAAAGAAGAAATTCTTGTATTTTACTTTTCGTTTTTTTTAATTTCTTCCCCACTTTCAACAATTGTTTTAGGAAGATTTACAATCAAGAAAATTGAATGAATATCCGAAAATGAATCTGAGTAAATTGAATTGAATTCGATTTCGAATGTTAATTGTTTTTCGTTTGATTTTAGTAATTGAACCATTAAATGCCAAAGCTCAATTGAAAATCGCTAAGATGAGTCAAGAACAAGATTTTCAACGACCAGTTTTAGATGCTGAAGTCAATTTCGATGAAATTTATTTAAATGTAAATAAAAATCAATACGCGGATTTACTTGATTTTCTTGAACATCAAGATTATCTCAATAATAAAAAGAAATTTATTAAATATTATCAAATCTTTCAACAAGATCAAACGGATAAAAATGCTCGAACAAGGTTTTTTTTTGACTTTTCTTCGAATTGAATTTTGATTTTTGATGTGTTGACATTTAGATGGAGATTTGCTTGTCAAATTGTGTTAAATGAATTCGTTCGACCACGTTTAGCGTCTTTTAAATGGGAAACGATCAAAGAAAATGTTCGACGATACAAAGAATATCAACAAATCTATCTCGATCAATTGAATCATAAACATGTTAAACAACATCAACAACGAGCTAAAGTAACTTCATTTTTATTTTCTTCGACTTTTCTCGATTTGAAAATGAAAGGAATTGGAAAAACAAATCGATCTTTTCAATTTAATTTATATTCGACGTCTTGCTGATATTCAAGTAAAATCCATTTCGATTTCTTTGCGAGACAAAACACACGTTCGATTTTAGTTTAAAAGACAAAAATTAGAAGAAGAACATTTATCTTGGTGGGACAAATTCAATAATTGGTGGAAATCGAATTCAAATGAAAATAATCAAGGTTTCATTCACATTTATTTACATAGATTTCAAATGATCGTTTGTTTTGCTTTTAAAAAGAAAATGTTCCATTGACAAATGAAGAGAAATTACAATTTTATGAAGCCATTGGTTACAAAGATGACAAAGTATCCGATCAAGTTTATTATCCTCAACAAGTTCGATTGATTTTCATTGATCTCTCACGAATTATTCTTGTTTTTTTTTTAAATCTAGTATGTCGATTTAAATATCGAATTGAAATTAAATTTAATTGAAGGCAATGTTTGGTCAATGATTCAACCGAATGATTCTCAGTTTGTTATTTTTCATTTTTGATTTTCTTTTGAAAATCTATTTGTGTTTGAAGATTGAAAGTGATTAGTCGAGCATCGATTTGTCAGAGTCAATTGGATTATCAACGACGACCAGCCAAAGATGATTTGGCGTAAAAAATATTTTCAAAATGATTTTCAATTTGACAGAAAATGTTTTGTTTAGATTGAAATTGGAAATCGATTCATTTGAATTGGCTGGAATTGATTCGGAGAAATCAGAATTAAACTTAAGTCGACCGATTTTAATCGAACCATTTGAAAAGAAAGAAAACAAAGAAAAGAAATTAATTTCAATTGAATTCGAAAGTAATCCTTTGAATACAAAACAAGATTATCGATTGAGTTGTTTGACTGAATCATTATTAATTAATTATCATGCCAATACAATTAATCAATTGATTCAATGTTTTCTTCCTGATCGACATCATGATCTCGAAGGGTAATTTATTTCGTTTTATTTTCCATGTTTTCATTTGTCTTTGTAGAATAAAACGAGCGGCTTATTCGATTTATACAGATATTAAACATCGAACTCAATTCTTAGTTAGTGAAAATCTAAAAAAGATTCAAGATTTAGATGTCAATGTTGATCTACAATCGATTTATTTTCTTCTTCCACAAAATGGTCAATTAACTGAGTGAGTCAAATGACGATTGTTTCGTTTTTCTTTTTATCTTCATTTTCACTTTTGAAGATCTTCATCAAAACTTTGTTTGGATTTGGGTCGATTAACTTTCAAAGGTGGAGAAACAAATATTGAAAAAGCTGATGACATTTTTCATGATGCCAAATCAAATTTGGATGATGATGAAAATCTATCTGCATCAGTTCCTTTACAAATTCAATTAGAAAATCTTCAAATTCTTTTGGTTGAAAATGAAAATTGGTTCGATTTAACATTAAAACAAGATTCACTTGCTCATCTCATCAAACCAATTACTATTACAATCGATATATTCAAATCACTTGTCATCGATAATCCACAAATTCCAATGTTCGTTCGTTTTCTTCTTCTTTTTTAAAAAGAAAACGAAATTTGTTGTTGATGTTTTAGTTGGAAAGTATCTGGTGAAAGTAATTCGATTGAATGTCCTTTGTCTGACACACGAATCTTTTCTTTAATTCAATTGATCAATTCAATTCCATTGCCCATGCAAAATCAACCAACAACAACAACAACAAATCAAAAGAAAATTGAAGAAGAAAATTATTTGAAAAGTGTCAAAGATCATTATGAAACCATTGAAAATTTAACTTCAGTCAAGAAAATTCTACGTGAACAAGAAGAAAATGATGCTCAACAAATTGATTCACAATTGAAACAACAACAATTGATTCAAATAAAAGCTTGTTTTCAAATTCCAAAAGTATTTTGTTGATTATCGAATTTCGACTGATGATTTATCTTTTGATTTAGATTACAATTCTATTGAAACGATCATTAATTGATTTTACTGATGTTACTGAAGATTTTCTTTCGTTGACTTTGAATGAATTTGTTGTTTGTAGTCAAATTGAAACATTTGATATTAAAATGAATTCATATTTAAAAGATTTCGATGTTAAACATGAACAATTTCAAATAAATAATCTTGAAAAATTTCGTTTAATTACAAAAAAGAAAAGTGGAAATTTGTTTGAAATCAATGCTCTTTTAACATCAACAGCAAATCCAAAGTTTACTGAAGGTCCTTATCATAAAATAGAAAATCATCTTTCTTTAAAAGTCAATCATCTTCAAATTCATTTTCAATTCGAAGTTATTTCTTCGATTATTCAATTTATCAATCAATTTCGATCGAATTTATTTCTTCTATCGACAACAAACTCATTGTCATCGTCACCTCCTTCTTCATCTCAATCACAAGTTGTTGAGTCATCTTCTCCATCATTTCAAATTCGATTTCAATTCGATGGAATTGATTTGTTACTTTCATCGATTGACAATTATTTTCTTTATTTTCAATTGGATTTATTAAAAGGATTCGTCTCGAAGAATAATTCATTGATTTTACTCAATTTGATTGTCAAAAATCTTTCGTTAATCGATCTCAATTCGAATTCATTTTATCGAGAAATTCTTTCAAAAGAAGATCCATCGAAAGATTTACTTCAATTGGATTTATCTTTATTTAATTATTCAAATAAATTAATTGAAAAACCTTCCGATGCTCAATCGTATCTCAAAGGTTATTTACAACAAATTCGTTTCATTTGTCTTTATAAATACATCGATCTGTTTGTCACCATTGCCAATTCATTTCAATCGTCATCTCCATCTCCATCTCCATGTCAACCATTATCGAATGATCAACCATCGACATTGTCTTCATTGATTGATAAATATCAAGAGAATTCGTATGAATTTCAAATGGATTTGACTTTGAAAGGACCTTTGATTGAAATTCCATTGAATTCATTTTCACGAGAATGTTTAAACATCGATCTGGGTCAATTGATTTTTCTTTCGGATAAAACCAATTCGAATTGTCAAGAAAAACATTCGATTCGATTTGAAAATGTTTCTATTTTCAATATTTTGCAATGTTCACCATTCGTCATTTCAATTCAACGATATTTCAATTCAAATCAACAAAATCGAATTCAAATTGCAATTCAATGGGATTCAATCGATTTTCAATTGTCCAAATATGACTTTCAAACCATTCAAACGATTCTCAATGAAAATTTCCAAGAGAAACTTATTTTTAAATTTCCTAAAATTCAATCGTTTGATCAACAATCTCCAACAACAACAACAACAACAACAACGACGACGACAACAATTAGTCAACCCATTCGAACCAAACAAAAATCTTCATTATCCACAGAAATTCAGCTCGATTTCTTAATAAAACAAATTGGTTTTACACTTTTTATTGAAGAAAATGATGAAATATCACGAGATGACAATTGTAAATTTGTTTATTTAGCTATTGAAACTATTCAAGCCAAATTGAAACTTTATCAAAATTCAACTTTTGAAGCCAATTTAATTATTCAAAATTTCATTGGAAATGATCTCAAACAAATAGATCCATTTCATCAATTTATCAATAAAGGTTTTCAAGTTCAACAGAATTCGCCTTTTCTCATTCTCAAATTAAATCAATCCAATTCAAATCAAACTTTTCTTCATGGACAAATTGAAAGTTTTACAATTTCAATCAATACGGATTTTATTAATTCAATCAATCGACTATTAAATACAAATCAACGAAATACACAACAAAATCAACTTAAACAATCCACTCCAATTGACATTAGTCTTCCACCAACTTCAACATATATTTCCAAATATAAACCTCAACCATTACAACCGATTCCAGAACAACAAAAACAAATTCAATCCAATGAAAATGAAAATGAAAATGCTCATCAATTGAAATTAGATTTAACTGTAAAAGCATCTCAATTGATTTTAGTTGAAAATACAAAGAATAATGATTCGAATTGTCTTGTTTTTAATATCGATTTACTTGTTAATCTAATTCAAATCAATTCTCAAACGAAAATAGCTGCACGAATCAAACATTTGAATTTCTATGGAGCTAATTTTCAAGATTTCGAACAATCAAAGATTCGATATTCGATTGTTGATCCAACTGAAATCAATGCAATTATTCTATTGAAAACAAATCAACAACGAATTGATTTACAATTAGGAGATTTATCGGTCAATATCGATCCAATTCTTATTCGAACTTTTGCTACTTTAGCTTCGGCTATTCAAAAACAACAAAAGGTTTTGCTTTCTCAATCAACAAAACAAAAGAAAAGAAGAGATTTTCTATTTGCTTTAGATGCCATCGAATGAAGCGAAAGATCAACTCAATGTAAAAGATATCTTTCAACCGAAACCATTTCAAGATGGAACATTTTGGTTTATTCAAGATTTTACTCCAAAAGATGAAATCATCGAAGAAACAGATATTCTACAAGTTGCAACTGGTTTACCCTCTGAAAAACAAAAACAAATCGAACGAAATCAAAAACAAAAACAAATTCAACAAAATTGCAATTTAAAACAACAAGTCAGTTCATTTCAAATCATGAAAAATCAAGAAAACTTTGATTTGTTTTTTAGTTAATTGTGAATTTGAAAATGATTGAAGTCAAAATCGAACTTGGAAATGGTCTTTCGACTCGACCTGTTGTTGCTATTTGTTTATCACAAATCTTTGCCGATATTCAAAATTGGTCAACTGACTTTCTCATTGGTTCATCTCTACAAATCGAATTAGCTCTTTTCAATGATCATTTACTTGCTTGGGAACCTCTCATCGAACCAATTATCAATCAAAAAGGAATTGTTCAATCACCTTTTACCATCAATTGTCAAACTATCATTGTAACATCATTTTAAACTTATCTAATCATCGAAACAATCATTTTTCTCTAGGATGAACAACAAGACGATGACGATGATAATCAACAATGTTTACAATTATTAGATGAAGATTATTCACCATCCGATGATAAACAAGTCAATCAATCGTTTAGAACAAATTCGGATACGAAAAAATTAATTTTAATTCGAGCTCAACATTTATTAAATGTAACTTTAACGAAAACAACTCTTGATCTTATTCAACGTTTACAAAAAATGTTCAATGATGTTTATGAAAAAGGTTTACAATCAGATGAAGATCAACAACAAGCCATGTTAACCATTAACAATCAAACTGGTTTCGATCTTTCCATTCATCACATTCTCGATCTACAATTTACCGATGGAAACAACAATCCAGATCGATCTCAAGATTTAAAACCTAATGATTTGTTACGTTTAACAATTCCTGAAGAAAGACTTCGAGCTACTCATCTTCCAGCTATTGCTGAACAAATTTCAAAAAGAAAACAAACTTTTCAACTTGAGGTTTCTTTCGTTTTTCTTTCAATTTTTATTGTTGAAAAGTATTATTTGTTTAGATTGAGAATAAATCATTAACGATCGATATTAATCAAACTTGGCGACGAGTTTATGATTTATTTCCATCTCAAAATCCATCGTGGCCAATTCAATTACTTTCTCATTCACAAATTTCACAAGAACGACGAGTTGTTCTTCTCAGTTCAATTATTAAACTTTCCAATCGAACTCTATTCCCATTAGTTATCTTAGATCCTCAATCAATTGAAAATAAACAAATACAAATTCTTCATCGAATCGATGTCAATCAAGAATATTCTCTTCCCATTCAATATATCTATTTTCGATCGACAACTAAACTTTACTTTTCATTTCTACAAAATGAAAATCTTCAATTGGAACCAACGGATTTTCTCTCTTTCGATTGGTCAAATGAATCGATTGCAGATCGAATTTATCAATTAAATTCAAATAAACAAGCACATTTTGTTATTTATAAACAAGAAAATGAAGCTTATTCAGAAAATACCGATGAACCCATTCGAAAAACATTTGATATCTATGTTAAATTAGCTTTACATATTCTCAATCTTCTACCAATTACAGTTCAATGTTCAATTGATGACAATGAAAATTCTTTCATAGAACCAAGTCAATTATATCATTCACTTCAAGGACATAAAAAGTCTTTACTCACATTCACTGTAAAATAACAAAGCTATTTCATGTTTCGAATTGAATTGAAAAGAAACGATGTTATTTGTTTTAGATTCCGTCGTATAACAATTCGAAATGGTTGAGTCAACCGATTGATTTAACTAAGAAAGGACAAGGAATTCATAATGAACATATTTTAGAATTTGAAGATGAAATTACCAATGAAAAACTACGAATGATTTTACGTGTTGATACGTATCGAGGATCTTTTCGAGCTTCGATTTATTCACCTATTTGGCTTCGAAATTCAACGGATTTAAAGTTTCAATTTAAAATTGATAATGAAAAAACATTTATCGATGTTCAACAACAAACTTATCTCATTTGTCCATCGAAATTCAATAGTCAATCACAGAAAAATAAAGGACAAATTCGTTTATTTTGTTTAGAAGAAGACGAACAAGTCTCTCGATGGTCTCAATCATTTTCTATTGATGTTATTCAAAGTACAGGAATTACATCTTGTCAAGTTAACAATGATCGAACTTATCTCGTTTCAATTCATATTGCTACTTCATCCTTTGGTATGACTAAAATTATCACTCTACTTCCATCAACTGTTATTATCAATAATTCAACTGTGAATTTTCCCTTTTCTTTTCTTCTCTTTTCTTTGACTATTCTATTGATTTATGTAGATCAACATCGAAATCAATGAAAATTTGTCTCAACAAGATGAAACCTATTGGAAATTAGTTGAAGTCAATCAAGTAAAACTCAATTGTTAAAAGAGAGAAAGAAGAATGTTTTTGAATTAGATAATTCCATATTGGCCACGTTATTTATCCGAAGGCATTTTATACGTTCGATATCAACGAAATCCGTCGACAACAACATGTTTTTCAGTCAAAGATAAACATGAAAGTCTTTTGAGAATCAATGATTCAGAGAGACCAGCACTTCATGTTGAAGTTTCTGCAAATGATTTTGATGGTTATCAAGTTAATTTCAATGATTATCAAATAGTTGATGCGCCTCTGCTGATTTTAAATGCGTTGGATCAATCAACGATTTCATTTGCACAAAAAGACGATTCTTTGAAACGAACACAACTTTTACCATCGAAATATTTTCAATATTATACGTGGATCGATCAATTGAAATCGAAAGAATTAATTGTTTCCATTGATGAATATTCAACTCAACTTGATTTAAATCCATCGTGTGGAATTATTGGTAAACAACAAGACAATCAAATCTATTATGCCATCTTTCGCGATGGACTTCAAACTGTCATCATATTCACCAATCATACTCAAATTATTGAAGCTATTTCTGATGTAAATACTCTTCTTTTCTTCGCATTGAAATTGACAATTCTTTATGATTTAGATTCCATCTACTGATGAATCAATGCAGAATTATATTCAAATCAGTTTTCATTCGATTGGTTTATCAATTATTAATGATATTAAATGTGATGATTTGTTCTATATAACGATTAATCCATCGAGAGAGATTTGGACTTTTACGAATCAATTCGATATAAAACCACTTGGAATCAAATTAAATCAACATTTAGAAGACAATTATTCCAAATATTTCAAACAATTTCAATCGAATCAATCCAAAGAAAATAAATTTAATTTGGATAAACATCGAGTAAAAATCATTTAAAAAATCTATGACGGTAAGAATGTGACATTTGTTTAGTTTGTTTCATTCGATGGAGATATTGGTGAAATAACAAATGAAAATGGTGATACAATTTATGTGAGAAGACAAAGTCTCGATGGATTTTGGCTTGGATTTAAATCTTCACTCA
>ERZ781399.3510-NODE-3510-length-11976-cov-4.620166_pt1 | contig 11976 bp, 10 predicted proteins | sample MGYA00511014_ERZ781399 | MGnify/ENA primary metagenome ERZ781399 (study PRJEB29847, sample SAMN06458254) | wastewater metagenome | isolation source: Wastewater bioreactor | place: South Africa: Cape Town | study: EMG produced TPA metagenomics assembly of the...
AGTCGAGAAAGTTCGCTGCCATGAGTAATTCAAGTGCTTGGTCAGGTGCGACTGGAAAATCAGGTATTTCAATTGTTGAATTTGAGTATCGAGATTTGTACGCAAAATATGAACAAATACGTGCGAGAATCTATAAGCAATTCGATATCATTTCAGTGAATGATTACAAAAGAAAGAAGAACAACTTACTTGTGAACTAATACTTCGAAAATGAATAACATTTGTTTCATTTTCCGCATATTGTCCTAATTGCAAAAAAAAGAAGAGCATTGACTCATTTTGAAATTACAAAAAGAAAACAACTCACCAGGTCCACTTAACATGGCCTTAATTGTTTGAGACGTCAAAGCCAAATCACGTTTAACGTAAAATTCATGATCATCAGATGAGATCAATTTCACGTACATATCTTTTGGCGCTTCATTTTGCGTCTCCATTTGAATCTTCAGCAAATGTTGTTGCGAATGAATTCAACGAAATTGACTTTCATCATCGTTTGTTGCTATATACACAAAAAACTGATAGGTTAACAAAAAAAGCCAGTCAAGTTTGTCAGCAACACATCGAACTCTAGAGCCCTCTTCAGACAGACGTGTTTTTTTTTCTTGCCGATAGTTTGAGACGTCACTTTTATTTAACAGATATCGTTTAAAAAAAAAACTATACAAAAAAAAAGAAAAGAGAAATCCACTCGCATTGTTTTATCGATGGCACTACATTGAAAACAAAAGGAAAAGCTCGAAAGTTTGTTGTTAAAGTAAAGATAGAAAACGTCTTTTCGATTATAGCGCATATATTTGACTAGATGTTGAACGTTAATGAATGAATATTCCTGCTTATTAATTACTGTCACTTTCTTCGGCTGTTGCAAATGGAACTGATGAATTGGTATCTGTATCTTCGAAAAATAAGGTTAGCCATTTCTTTTCTAAACATTCTTCTAGTTGTCGACATGCTGCAAGTAATTTTTGCGATTTTTGAAACCAATCATGATAGATAACACCAGCCGAATGCATACGATGGCCGGCATCCGGTACAAGTAAACGCAAACGTAGCAAATCTTTGACTTCATCCGTGACATGACTGAATAATTCGTCTTGAAATAATTTCGGAATATTTTCTAATTGTGGTAGAATATCGATATCTTCATGAAACGGAAAATAACCTGTCAAACTAACAAATATTATTACTCCAACAGCCCACATACTACAAATGACAAATACAGAACTTTTTTCGAAATTGATTGATTACGTGACATACTCGACAGTTTTGTTGTAACCTTTCAAATGACGCAATTGGTCATGAGATACTTCTGGTGGTAAATACGCGGTTGTACCAACTTTAGTATAACGTAATGAATGTTCATGAATTGTACGTGCATAACCGAAATCACCTAGAAAAATTTGATGTTTTGCTGAATGAAAATCAAGTTTCGGCATACCGATTTTTAAATGAACGACATCATCGGGAAAGATATTGACCAAAACATTGTCAGGTTTTAAGTCACAATGTCTAATTATTAAAACAAAAAAAAAGATCGAATTTTGTTCATCGAAGAGAGATAAATTTAGTTACGCGATGTTTTTAAAATGTAAATAACGAATCGCTGCTACTAATTGAAAAGCAAGAAATCTCGTTACATCTTCATTAAGTCGAGCTTTTGGATTTGTATTCGAAAGAATGAAATTCAACATATCCGTATCCAATCGTTCGGTAACAAGAAGAATATGTTGATCAAAATCAAAAATACCTTCGAATTTCAGAATGCCTACAAATCCAAAATGATAAAACTCTTTTTCTCAAGCAAAAAAAAAGCGACGAACAACTGACCAGGATGATTCAATTGAAATAGATAAGCTGCTTCTTGTTCGATATTTTCTCGATCTTTTTGCGAACATTGAGTCATTTGAATTTTTTTTATTGCAACACGAACACCATTTCGTCGCATTGTACCACCAAAGACCATGCCGAATCGACCCATGCCAAGAATTTCTTTCTCATTCATATCGTACAAATCCGAGAAGTCCTTCGTGTCATTTTCTGTGCCACGAACCATTTTAAACGACGAACGAGCTTTACGATCTTTAGTCGATTGAGCAGCCTCGTTGATCGTATCGAGTAGAAGACAAGCAAGTTTTTGACAGACAACCACTTGAGATGACGGCACGCCGGACATCGATTCGATCATTGTCGAATTCGGCGAGTCATTTGTTGCTTGACTTCGAGCAGCTTCGATTTCCGTCACTGGTATTTCGAATGCTTGTTTGTTTCCTTGTTCATCTTTTTGAATAAATTTGAATTTTTTCTTGTCATAAGCGATATCGATTCGTTTGCTATGTCGACTTTCGCGACCGAATTGACCTGTTGCCGTCCAAATGCCGTCTCGTTCTTGACAATTGGTTAGTTTGATATCTTTACGTCGGTCAGGTTTCATGTTCATCGGAGGTTGTGCTGTCGGCGGTGGTGTTCGTACATTGACTTGAGAATTGGACTCTTGATCTTTACGATATGGTCGACGTGAATTTGGCGTCGATGCATTTGTTGAATCGTGCATTGCGTTCGATTCGGGAGTGAGTTTATTGTTCATATCAGCTTTTGATTTGGTTGAAATAACTGATGATGCTGAACTCGGGACGTTACCTGACGTTTTTGAATTTGCTGACGATCGTTTTGTAATTGAAACATTGAGCAATTTGGCGATTTTCGTTCGTTTCGGTGGTGTTTGCGCAACATTTGAATAATCTCCATCGACATAGACTTGATCGGGTACGGAACTCAATGTTGTATTCGACGAAGCACGACGCATTAGTGAACTACGTCGAGCATCATGTCCCGGACAAGTCGCTGGCAAATGTTCGGCGCATTGATGATGAAAATCTCGTCGACAAACTCTGCAACGTTTGCCTTGTCTAATTAAGCCCCACATAAAATATTCACAAGCTGAACAGTACGTCGGCCTCTTGTAACTATGTTCGACAAGAATATGATCTCGTGCAGGTGTGACAGTTTCTTGATCGGAACGCCAAATAATGATTTCGATGAAACATGTCGGCGATAAGTCACTGGCACGTGTTACTAATTTTAAACTTGCTGGTTGATGATCGGGTGAAATGAGAAAAAGTTTAATATGATGACGATGATTGTGTACTTCGAGACTGCCGATAGCCGATGAAACCATTTCAACGGCATGCTTTTGTAATTCATTGAGAACATTCGGATTTGATTTATCGATTTGAACCGATTTATAAGTGATACCAAATTTCAAACAGATAAAAATCATCTCCTGTGACAATTGTCGTACGGCCATGTTGAAGATTGGTTTTTTATCAAGTATTTTAATTTATCATATCTAGAATCGACAGAAAAAAAGAGAGAGAAAGTATATATGACAAGGACATTTTATTATTAGCACATTCTGTTCGTTAGAAAGCAAACTCTTTTTTTCTCCGATAAGATCTTACTTCCTCTCTTTTTGTTTTCATTAAATACTCAACAAGATTTTGAATTAACTTATATTTCAAATCACACCGAAGTACGTTGTAAAATGTCCACACAAGCTGAAGTATCTTCCTTTTTTTTTGTTAACGTTTTACAATAAAAAAAAACTGATTCTATTTTTCTTCCTCTCGCCTCTGTTTCTCCTTCTCGCTTTCACCTTTTCTGATGCTGACAAATACTTCAATGACGAAAGCGTAATCATGACATTTTCTTTCTATTTACTGTCATCAGAGAATCCAACCAAGATGCAAGTTATTCGTCACGGTTGTTTTTCTTCGTCGAGATTGAATAACAATTTTTTTCTTGAAAATCATATTATTCGTGATATTCGTAAAACAAGAAAGAGCGACGAGACCTCCAAGCCGAATTCCTTTTTATAGATTAGAGAAAAAAAAACACTTACCATTCGCTTTTTCTTCACCTCCTCCCTAATTATCGAATTACAATCAAATCAAACTTACCGAATAGAATAAATAAGCTCTTCGAAAATGCAAATAAAAACACACGCACACACGGAGTAGTTAGTTTTTATTTTATCGAAGCTTGCATGCGTTGTTAACCTACCGTCAATGTTTCTTTTCGTTTCACTCATTAGTTAGATTGATGTATCGAACAGAATTACACTACCTTTAGCTTTTTTTTTCGTTGTATAATGATACGAAAAAAATACGACGACAAATCGTGAATACGTTGATCGGTCGAGAAAGAAAAAACTTATTTAGATTTTATTCGTAATGTATCGTCAACATGCTTCATTTTACTATATTTCTCGTACTTTTTTTTTTGCTCTTTCTCTTTTCTATCCTCTGTTTTATTTTAATACATACACATTCACTATATATATATACCGTATGACGGAGAAGTAAAAAAAAAGAAAAAGAAGAAAGAAAAAACACGATTCTGTCTGCCAATGAATAAATCAAGAATACACGTTGTCAGACTTCCTTATTTCACAGGTGTCTTCTGTCGTTTACTATCTGTCATTGGCCATAGTGAACGCAACATACACATCGATCGATTTTTCTGACACATGCTCTTGTTATCTTTGTCAATTTTAATATTGATCTTTTTTGTTTTCTCATAAACAGATGGATAAATATGCAGAGCACGATCAACAATTAATGATATCTCAACCTCTCATGACTTTTTATCACGATATGTAAATGCATTTTTAGACAGACAAAACAAAATTTACTCGGAAAAAACACTGATTAACTAGAGAAAATCTCAATATATCATTCTCGAGGTTGCCATCATAAAATGTAATCTACTTTTTTTTTCAATTAAACTAAGATTTAATTTGTTCTTGAAAATATTTTCTGCTCAATACTGTAAACACTTTACTAAATTAAGGTCAATCAACGGTTAAGATTTTCTTTTCTACTGAATACTCTGATCTTCTTATGAAATAGAATAAAGACAATCAATGATAGTCATGCAATAATAGCTGGTATTCCATATACACAAGTATTTATTGATTAGATTCGAAGAAAAACAAACAAGAATTATTGTTTTGATACTATGGAAAAGAAAAGTTTAATTCGATCAGTAGCTGGAAAAAGTAATTTCTTAATTAATAATAAGGGTGTTGATTCGTCCAAACAAGATTCATAGAAAAATAAGTAGATTTGATTTTCTTGAGAAATTTGGCAGATTGTTTCGATATATTTTCGAATATGTTGAATTTCTAATTGAGAATTAACGCACAGATATTTCCGAGGATATTGTTTGATTGTCAATGATGAATCAACGAATTTTTTACATAATTCAATTTGAAGTGCTATGGGAACGAGAGATTTTTTCGTTGACGTTAAAGTTGTTTTTCGATTGGAATCGATAACATGCAGTTTAAGTCGAAGATCTTTAGGTAAAGGTAAATTGTTTTGTTCATAAAATAATTTCTCCTTCTGAATTTCATTGATTTCAAGCGATGGTATTAATGAATGAATAATATCTTCGAATTGTCGATCAGGTATCAAACATTTCGATATATCAGAAAATGGTTGAAGATTGATTTGACATTTTGGACATTTCAAATCGGCATGTGTGTGTTTTTCAAAATATTGAAGAATACATGTTCGACAAAATGTATCCATACATTCTTTGATTGTATAAGGTTCAACGAAATATCCTTCGCAAATCGAACATCGTAAGAGAGAATTGACATCATTCAGAGAATAATACAAACATTCCATTTCGAAAATCAAACTTTTATTTTAAACGAATGAATAATATTATCTGCACATCGTTTTTTTTGACAAAAGAAAAAGAATACATACGACAAAATATGGATGCCAATGGTTGACGAACGAACGATAATATGCGCTAGTTTCACCATTCGTTTGTTGTCGCTAATATCTCGAATTATTTTCATGCAAGATGTTTTTATTTGATTTGGTTAGATGAAAATTGAATAAAGATATTGAACAATACCGTTACTCGATTACAGAACTACATCATGTGGTTAATACTCAAGATTGCGATCATAATGCAATGCCGATTAGTTTTAGCAAATCCGCTACTGAAACTTCTACTACAAAGAAAGACACATTGGACTGTTCTTTTATCTATACACAAATACTTAAAGACATTTGAATGATTTTGTAATTACAAGACTTAAATTTTATTTATACACTTTATATATTTAAGATAAACTTCTCGTATTGATTCATAATTTCTCAATGGTTTTTTTTCGACCGAGGAAATGTTTCGATAGAACGTGACAAACAAATCCAATAATTTGTAATGAAATCAATATCGATATAAAAATGATTATACGTAATGTTGTTTGATAATGAAAAACCGAAAACACTCCCAGATAAAGTTGATGTAAAAATATTGAAATATTTTCTATGGATATGATTGCATTAATTGACACATCATCAATTGATTGATGAGTTACAAACGAAAAGATTAATCGTAAGAATAATTTCTTGTCTTTGAAATTCTTTCGATTAAACGTCAGTGTTAATATTAAAATCGAATGTATAAGTAGAAATGTGATTGATAACCAATAGGCGTTTAAATGAAACAGAAATACGAATGCATAAAGACGTGGAATTATTAAATTAACTTTCGACAGAACAATCACGAATAAATTTCGTTTCACAAATAAATATGTTGATAAAAGGCAATAATTGATCATAAGATAATATGAAATACTCATTAGAACAAATGTCGATGCTAAAGGAATTGGATTTGATTCTATATTGAATACGTACGGTAATATCGAATGAGTGTTAAGTGTACTGTCGAGTTTATCGACCCACTGAGGAAGAAAATGATCCATATTTAACGTTAATTTTGTTGATAATCGAAATCGATTCGACCAAAAGTAAAGATTAACAAACGAGAAAATACTTGTATGAACCAAATAGAATACTGTTAATTGTTGAAATAATTTCTGTTTCTTTGTTTTGTATACTGACGGGAATATTTGTTGATTTCGATTTTGTTCAAAGACACTAACTATACATTCTAATAATTTGTATAATAAATAAAATCGTCGATAAAATGGAATTAAAAGTAAAACAGATGGAATTGATTTTTTTGATTGAATTAAATCATCGATCCATATGATCATATCACAAATAATAATCGTACTTAAATAACTAATTAAATAGACTGAATTTGTGTACGCATAGAGATAGATTAGAACGAGATCGATCGTATTCGTAAGAAGAAATGTGAAAATCAGAAGAAAAATAATGAATACTGAAGATTTTTTCGATCGATGAGTCGACTGTTGAATCGAATGAAATGAGAGAGTTTTTGTTGGAGGACTATCTTGTGAAAAATTCGTTGGTGTGACTAAAACAATTGATTGTCGAAGATTTTCATTAGCAAATGGAATATTTTCACAGATTGTATTATCGTTCGACGATGATGAATGACGTATTGTACTTGTACTTTCATTTAATTCTGTGCCAAATGTCGTCCAACTGTATCGATTATCAATCATTGTCGATGGAAACAAATATAAATTCATTCCATCAGTAACAGTAACATTTTTAAGATTGGTTTCAATTGAATTTGTCGGTGTTATTTGTTGTTCAGGATTGAAATCTAAATCTGCGAGACTTGTATGTTTACAAACAAGTAAATGACATTTCGGACATGCACTTAAACTGAACGAATAATGTAGAACATTCATTATCGTAATCACAAACTAAAATCAAAGACAAAAAGACATTTGACAAATATGTTTATATAAAACTTACGTTGTCAATAAATTAAATTTTGTCTTTATCTTTTCGATCATCATGAAAGATTTATGTAAATCAACGACGTTTGTTATCAATTTTGAACTAAAGTGTTCACTATCAAAAAGCACGTATATATGAAAAAGAAACGAGAGAGAGAGAAAGAGAAAAAACTATTTTGATCAAACGATATTATTCGATAATTGCGATAAGAATAGAATAAATAACCTTGAAAGTATCTATAGTAAATCTTATTTCCACAGCTTTCGAAACATACGATTTAATCATGCACGCTAAATGCATTTGTAATCGAAAGAATAACAACTAGAAGATTAGTTACTCAAATCAATTCTCTTCATACCTAAAGATAATTCATCATTAGATCGACGACCTTTCTCCTAACTGACACATAAAAAGAGTGAAGAAGAAGAACAAACAGCAATTTTCTCTCTCGTCTCGTTCGCTGTTTTTCATCACTAAACGATCCGATGACCATATAATTATTCTAACAAGAGAGAGAGAGAACCATTCGATTGATATGTCTCTACATACAAATATCAACATTACGTTGAAGTTGATCATTATATAAGTTATATGATACCTCGATCATCAATAAGATGAGAAGAATAATTGACTTTTAAACAAGAGTTTATTGATTGTCAAGTACCGAAGGCTATAGTCGAGAGTCAAATTTAATCATTCAATTCGTTCGCTTTTTTTTTAATATGAAATAAACAGGAAAGAAAAGAAAAAAAATACTGATTAACAAATAATTAAACAGTAATCGAAACATTATGAATAAAACTATTCGATTTCGTTGTCTGAGGAGGTGTGTTAGTACTGTTTATTTGATTGAGATTCGACGATGCATAGACAACAGGTATACGTCCAGTTCGATAGTTATTCATTTGAATATGAATAAACGGTGTTGTATGACCATCGGATGATGAACTTGACAATGGCGTTGAAGATGAACAAGATAAACAAGGACGATTTTGAACAGGTGAAAGTGAATCGTTTTCGATTTGATTGAGACTTAGATCGGAAAAATGTCGTTCTAACGATGATTTCTTTGGAATAATCGCTGGCGGTAAGGAAGGTTCAGCAAGAACAATATTTCGTAATTGTTGTTCTTTGACAATTTTAAACGGATCAGGAGATGACGAAGATTTTGAATGTAACGGTTTAGAAATATGTTGAGGCAATGAACGACGAGCATAAGGTGTTCGACGAATGTACGGCGATGAAATGAGATTCGTATTGTCACTGGCGAGATATTTCGATGTTTCATCGTAACTTTCATATAAACGATGATTGCTGCTTTTGAATGCCGACATATTCGGTTCGTGATGAAATGATTTACGTTGAATTCTAAATAGAAACGAGGTTAATTTAAAAAATAGAAATGAATGACAGCGTTACCCTTGAGACTGTTGATTCTTTTTGACAATTTGTGTGAATGCGCTATTGCTTGAAATTAATAATTGTGATTTCATTTGGTTGGTTTTCATTATTTTGTTCTTCAATGGCAGATCTTGAACGATGAGACCTGTTTTTTTGACTGTTGCTGATGATGAACGAAGTGAACGTATTTGTGATAAATGTGCCGAACGTCTGTTATTCGACATGTCGAAACTTTGATGATTGTTCGATGATGATTCACAATCGGACACACCTGAATCGCCGCCACACGATGACGAAGTTACATCTTGACGTTTTTTAAATGGCGAAGCGAAATTTGTTGATAACGAAAGTTTTTTATTTGTTGGCGGTGTGAGAATTGGCTTGTTGAATGTCGACGATGATTTACGTTGAGATGATATTCGATTCGATTCGAAATCATGAAGTTTATAGGAATTGTCGATGTGTCGTGTCGATTGACGACGAAACATCGGACGACAACATAGATACGGAACGAAACCTTCTTCATTATCAGCTGTTTTTATAAACAACCATTCATTGAGAATATATTGTGCATTGACAGGAAAACCACGTTGAATTTCGATTTGTTGCTTTTGTAAACCTTTAACATCGGGATTAAACGAAACAACGACTAGCATGGGAATATTTGCAGGTGAATGAACATTTGCATGACGTAATCGTTCTGTAATATTATTCGTCGTATCATCATCGCCATCGGACTCATCGAGACTTGCTTGACGCATCAATAATCGTCTTGGTTTATCTAAAAATAAATACCAATTGTCAATTCCGATAATTCAACATATTGACTTAATTACAGAATACGATTGACGATCAATGACAAGAAGATTAACTGTTATCGAAATATTAGAATATCCTTTGTTTGAAGGACATACATCTGCATATGACAAACTCGTTTTCTCCTTAGGTGTTTTCTTTTTCCTCTTAGATCTTAATCAGAATAGTTTCTCGAATATCGTTTACCTGATTGAACAAAACCATACTGATCAGTCGTTGATTGTCTGTCATTAGTTCTTGTTATTGCAACAGTTGAGTCTTCATAGAAAGAATCTCGCTTAGCTGTTGTACATAAGCAGGCTTCTGGAAGAAGAAGAAAAAAAACAGGGGATAATATGATGAATTATTTATCTTTTAACAATAAAGAGAATATGTCTTTAATAAATAATGATTCTCACGTTTATATGCATCACTGGAAGAACGAGTACGAGCTCGTTCAAATAAACGTCGGATTAACATGATGATAGTTCTGATGGTTATAGGAAGATCGATGCTGTAGTAATGAGAGAAGAAGCAAAAGAAGAAGAAGAAAATGTTCGACGGGTTTACCGTCACGCGTCAACCACAATTTCTCTTCGTTTCTTGCCGTTTTTCTTCACAATTATATCGGTGGTATATACGAACGATAAGTGACTGTGCAGGGACACAAATGAATACCGCATCAAATATATATGTAGAGGTATATTATATGTAGTTATGCGTATGTGTTGTACACCAGTGCACACGTTACCTTGAACATTCATCCATTGAAAAAAGCAAAGAGAAGAACGAGTAACTGTTATACCGTTGTTCAATTGAGTTCAACGAAAAGAAAAAAAACTGGAAATAAGCTAATCTTCTTAGATAGATAATTACTAGCTCAGACGAGAATCGATGTCGTAATGGTACAAATGACTTCCGCACCCAGTTTATATAGAAAAGATTCGGCTAGACACACACGTATTTCATTCCCTTCTCTCTCTCGCTTTCCCTCTTAATGATTGTCAGGCAAGAATGTCTCGTTGCTATTAATTTACGAAGACATATGCTTCCTTTCGAGGTACAATAAATCTCTAGAGATTCACTGTTATTTCAAGTACGCTAGTTTATTTATTCATACCTTTCAAGTAGGCAAAAAATTGTTTTCTTGGTATTGATATTTGTTTAAAATTAAACATTTGAAGACAAGAATTTGGCCGCACACACACACACACTCAGTCTTTCATTCAATCAGATGCCTGACTGCATTCATGAAAACTGTATTAATGAATAATCATACGATATGCACGCATATATGCGTTTTCATTCTTTCGAGGTCAATCAAATAGTGATGATGATGATGACGATGATGATGAACAGCAGGAGTAATAGGAGAAAAGAGAAATACATTCTCATTCACTCTGTCTGTCTGGTTGATTCTCGTCTTTTTTTAGCACTTGAAAGAATGAAATTTTACTTTTGATAATAAATAGCCCAAAGAAATACAATGCATCTGTCTGAATACTTTTTTTTTCTTCTTTCTATCATGGCATATTCTTTTCTTGGTAATTAGCCGAACTTCAGAGAAATCTCCGACTATTTATATACACAAAACAACAACTGAACAAGAACGAGATCACTCGCATATTAACCATCTGACCGTCGATGGTTCATTTTCATCAAAAAAAAAACGACCTAGTAGTTTATTTGTTAATCTTTTACGAAGAAATACATCTGATGTACAGAAAGTGGATAGGCGTGTGTGTGTGAGAGAAAGAAAAGAATAGTTACGTCAGTCAACTAGGATAAATGAATGAGGCAAAGAAAGTGTATGTGTATATGTATGTCAACTGAAGGTCTCATTTTTGTCTTTTTCGATGTTACATCGATGACGAATGCACGTATGCGTACATATCGAACAAAAACGCATGTTTAAGATTAATTTTAATCAAAAAGAGACCAAAAACAAACATCAGCCAGTGAAAATCTCGCGAGATAAATGTTCTGCAATTAACTTCGCATGTTTCAATGCTGTTAAAATAGGATAATTAAAACTCAATCTCGTCCATTTCTTTGTTTCGTTTTTTGTGCAGAAAAA
>ERZ781399.3517-NODE-3517-length-11956-cov-4.329804_pt1 | contig 11956 bp, 17 predicted proteins | sample MGYA00511014_ERZ781399 | MGnify/ENA primary metagenome ERZ781399 (study PRJEB29847, sample SAMN06458254) | wastewater metagenome | isolation source: Wastewater bioreactor | place: South Africa: Cape Town | study: EMG produced TPA metagenomics assembly of the...
CTGAACTCCAGTCACGTTTCGATCTCGTATGCCGTCTTCTGCTTGAAAAAAAAATAGAAAAGAAACAACATTATTTACAAATGAGCATTACTCAATTATTAACTCAAGAGAATCTTTGTTGTTGTTGTTGTGTTTGCGAAAAGTTTCGATTCGATTCCTTTGTGAATTTACAGTCGAAAATGATTTTGCTTGATTGAAGAGGCAGGCTCATCGCTCACACACACAAACGTCTATCAATAGCGAGAAACATCTTTAGTTCAAAGGCGTTTTTTTTTTGTTTCTAACTTGTCATAATCCGAACTAACACTCTTAATTCTGATATTCGATTCGTTTGAAATGCAATTACATTAGCAAAGTGTTTTTTTTTCTTTTAAATTATTAATTGAATATGACATTTAAACACGTTTCGAGCTCAAACTTAATATTAATTTTCTAGGCAGAAATGGATGACGTACTTTATTAAAAAAAAACGACGGAAATAAATATTAGTATTTTCATAAAGAAAAAGTAAATACGTGATATTTGATAGACATAACCAGATTATGTAGAAAAACACTGGAAAATCTATCTGCAAATATAAAACATGATCATCATCTACCGACATCTATATAAAGCATATTTCGTTTGTTAACTATTTCAATTCCAATCCAATACGAGAACAGTTCTTTGCGTCAGTACGTACATTTTGTTTTCTTCTGTTTTTCTGTTGTAAGAAACATCATAGTCGATTGTTTCAATTCAATTTACAACAAACATGGTACGAGTTACAATCAAAGGTGGTGTTTGGCGTAATACCGAGGATGAAATCCTCAAAGCAGCTGTTATGAAATATGGCAAAAATCAATGGTCACGTATTGCGTCATTACTTCATCGAAAATCGGCTAAACAATGTAAAGCTCGTTGGTTCGAATGGTTAGATCCTTCGATAAAGAAGACTGAATGGTCGCGTGAAGAAGATGAAAAACTTCTTCATATGGCTAAACTGATGCCAACACAATGGCGAACGATTGCACCGATCGTTCAACGAACAGCTGCACAATGTCTCGAACGTTACGAATATTTACTCGATCAAGCTCAACGTCGTCGTGAAGGTTTAGACGAAAATGCCGATGATCCACGTTCGTTACGTCCCGGTGAAATCGATCCCAATCCAGAGAATAAACCAGCTCGACCCGATCCAATCGATATGGACGAAGATGAACTCGAAATGCTTTCGGAAGCTCGTGCTCGTTTGGCAAATACTCAAGGCAAAAAAGCCAAACGAAAAGCTCGTGAAAAACAATTAGAAGAAGCTCGTCGTTTGGCATCGTTGCAAAAACGTCGTGAATTACGTGCAGCAGGAATTGAAGTTCGCCGTTATTTCAATCGAAAACGTGGTGTTGATTATAATCTCGAGATTCCATTCGAAAAACAACCAGCCATCGGTTTTTATGATACGGCGAATGAAATATTCGATCCCGAGAAAATCGATTTCAAACGTTTGCGTGTCGACAATCGAAATTTAGCGACCAAAGCTGAAGAAGAGAAAAACGAACGAAAAAAAGACGCAGCTAAATTGAAACGTAAAAAAGAAGAAGATCTACCAGCTGTGATTATGAACGAAAATCGTCTTGAACCGATAAAAAAACGTTCGAAATTAGTTCTTCCCGCGCCGCAAATCAGCGATTCGGAATTAGAACAAGTCGTTAAACTCGGTCAAGCAACTGAATATGCCAAACAACAAGTCGCAGAAAACGGCACATTCGCCACTGAAACTCTACTCGGTGATTACAATCTCACGCCGGATTTAAATCGAATTCGAACACCACAATTACCATCGAATCAAGATAGTATTCTCAATCAAGCACATAATCTAAATGTTCTGTCAACTGTTCAAACGCCGTTACTCGGCGGTTCGAATACGCCGTTGATGGATGTGAGCAATGAAAAATCTCGGCCAGCAGCTGGACTAATCATGGCAACGCCGAATCCGTTGTTTAATACGCCGTTTCGAACGCCTGGTCCAACGAATAATGAAGGTGCGACGCCAGGTTCGATTCGAGGTGCACCATCGGAATTCAGTGTTGGCGCAACACCGGTTCGGGATCAATTGAATATTAATAATGAAGAAATGCTCTACGATGATCAAATGAGACAGGTTAGATAAAATTGACAAACGAGTTGATTTAATCGTCTAATTGTTTTTTTTTGCTTTTATTCAGAGAGAAATTAAACAACAATTACGACATAATTTATCACGTTTACCTAAACCGAAGAATGATTATGAAATTGTCCTGCCGGATACAGCTGAACAATCGGCAAACGATGAACAAATGGACACGACGAATGATCGTGAAGAAGATCAAGCTGATATTGATCAACGTCGACGAGCAGATAAACGACGACAACGTATGAAATTGCCAAATGAATTTTTTGTAAAAATACATAGTTGTTTTTTTGTTTTGTAGAAGAAGAACATTTCAAACGACAAACACAAGTTGTTCAACGAAATCTACCTCGACCAAATGATATCAATTTAACTATTCTTCGTCCGGCGAATGCCAAAGGTTCTATAACTGATCTGCAAAAGGTAAAATCACCAACAAACAAACATTTGAGCAAATACTTTTTGTCTTCTTAGGCCGAAGAATTAATCAAACAAGAAATGCTCGTTCTTCTCCATTACGACACTGTTCATAATCCCGTTGCCAACAATCCAGTCAATCGAAATAAAGATTATTCAGTCTATCTTGATAAACATCCGTATGAAGAATTTACTGATGACGAACTTGCAAACGTAAATATTTTCAAATAGAAAAAAAAAGATATATTTTTGTTTTCGTAGGCTCGTAATTTGCTTGAAACTGAAGTCAATGCTGTGAAGAAAACTATGGGTCATGGTGATATCAATGTTGATGTCTATTCGAAAGTTTGGGATGAATGTTATTCACAAGTTTTATTTTTACCATCAATAAATCGTTTTACACGTGCGGATACAGCAAATAAAAAAGATCGTATCGAAGCAGCCGAACAAAAACTTGAAGTAAATACGTTTTTTTTAAACAAATAAATCTATTGAATGTGATCTTTTTCTAAAGCTTAATCGTAATTTAATGGCACTTGAAGCTAAACGAGCTGCGAAATTAGAGAAAAAACTTAAGACTTTGCTTGGAGGTTATCAAGTATGTTTTGAGAGAGCGATTTAAATCAACATAAAACAATTGTTGTTTTTAGTCTCGTGGTCAAGCATTAATTAAAGCTATGAATGATGTCTACGATCAAATCGATCAGACTCAAGTCGAAGCAAAAACATTCGATTTACTTCGTCAAAATGAAATCTTAGCCATTCCAAAACGTATTGAAGTATGTTGAAATATGACGTTTGTTTCTTGTGTATTTACTATTTGTTTATTTCGTAGTCATTTACAGAAGATGTTGCTCGTCAAGAAGAACGTGAACGTGAACTTCAACGACGTTTTCAAGAATTATGCGAAGAACGTGCTAGTCTTTTGCCACAACAACAATAGAAATAAAACTTTTTTCTTCGCACGTGTGTCTGTGTCTGTCTGTCATTTTTGTTCTTGTTAATATATGTATCGTTTTGTTTGATTGATTCATTCATAAAACACGAGCAATTCAAACGATTAAGTCAAATTTTTCAGATTTGAAAAGTTCTTTTTCGTCTATCATCAAATGGCTGATCCAGAACTTGAAGCTATACGTGCAAGACGTCTAGCTGAATTACAGCAACAACAATCGGGTCAACAACGACCGATGGCTGGAGGTGCAAGTGCTAATGAAAATAATTCAGGTGAAGAACAACGACAAAAACAAGAAGATATGAGAAATGCAATGTTGAGTTCGTTGTTGACACAAGAAGCACGTGCACGTTTGAATACGATTTCGTTAACAAAACCTGAAAAAGGCCGAATGGTCGAAGATATTATCATTCAAAATGCACGACGTGGAGCTTTTGGAGGCGGAAAAGTAATATCAAATGAGATAAAAAAAAAAGAAAAAAGCTAAAGTTCATGCAAATATTTAGGTTAGCGAAGAACAATTAATAGGTTTATTAGAACAAGTTAATAAAGTGACAGAAAAGACAACAAAAGTTAATGTAAGATATGAATTATGAACAAACGAATTATTGAAATTGAAATTCTAGTTTGATCGACGACGTGTTGCACTTGATTCGGATTCAGATTGAATGATTGAATATGTTTTCTTTTATATAATATTCTGTGTGAATGTGTTGTATTAGCTGGTTGAACTTTTTTCTCTAATAAAAGCACAAACTCAAAGTTTTCACTCGTTTCTAACAAAAAAAAAACGTGTTCTCATTTGTTCTAGAGATTTTCTTCGGCCTAGTTTCATCATGAAAATCTGGACTTCACAATATGTTTTCAAGTACGAATTTTAACAACAAACAAAAAACATTTCAATTCTATTTTCATTGTTGTTTTGTGTCTAGTCACGATTGGGCAACTGTAACCGCAGCTGCTTTAAATAAATATCCGAATCCTGTGAGTCCCAGTGTGATCGGTTGTGATGTTGTCGATCGTTCGATTAGTCCATCCGGTGTTATTCATTCACATCGTCTCTTACTAGCCAATTGGGGTATAGCACCATCGTTGAATAAGATCTTGAATATGAATGAATTGGGCTATGCAAGTGAACATTCAACAATCGATATTCGACGACGTGTAATGACCGCTCGAACACGAAATCTAACATTGAATCGTTTCATTAACATCGAAGAACAACTCGAATATAGCGAACATCCAACAGATAAAACCAAAACTTTACTTAAACAAGAAGCTACAATTAACGTTGAGAACGTTCCATTAACTAGTTATGTTGAAACATTAGTAGCGAAAACAATCAATACCAATGCAACAAAAGTACGACTATTTATCAATAGTTGATTGATTGATTGAACATTTGATTTACTTGTTAGGGTCGACTAGCAATGGAATGGGTTATCGATCGAATGCGTACTGGTTCAACGAAACCATCAACAGAGCAATTAGCGCTCTAAATTTCATAGACTGTTGGTTTTCTCTTCTTCTTCTTCTTCTCTAGGCTATTTTTCTCTTTCTTCAAATGTGTGTAGTTTTTCTATTACATGCTTTTGTTATCTCTCCGGTGCGAAAATTTTTAATTAGTAACACGAAAAACAAAACCGAAATAAAAGATGAAATCTTCGAAAATGAAGAACAGTACGAAAATCACAACTCTATAGTTATTCTTCAATGAATAATTTTAGATAAGATATAAATGATAGAAATCTAAACTATAGATGAGTGATACTTGGTCGAGAATGCAAAGACAACAATCGATGTTATATTCAAGTATCGGAAATATATATAGTGCGGCTAGTTCGAATCGTAGTCGTCGTCCATCATGGTCCGATGCTAAAGTATATATTGGCTAAGAAATTACTCTCGTTTGTTTTCCTATATTTCAATAGAAAGTTTGGAATGTTGGTGAAGAAGAAGAGAATTACTCCGATTCACATACTCAAATATTAAAAAAATTGGATAACTATTATCTTAAAGTTAAACGACAAATACTTGCCTTTCAAAGTTTAACAACAGGTCTATTTCCTAATCATCTCGAGCCTGGCAAACAAGTTGGTTATGTTATGGAAAATATTTTCTGTGCAATTGCTGTTTGGTCATTGAGACAATGTTATTGTAAAATTGATAATGATCAAGGACGTGCACATGAATTAGGACAAGCAGCTGTGAAATGCATGCGAGGAATATTAGATTGTTGGATGAGACAAGCAAAAAAAGTTCAAATATAATATTTTGATTTTTTTCGATTTGAGACGGTGTGCTGAATATTTTAGGTTGAAGTATTTAAAAAAGAGCAATCATCGAAAGATGCTTTACATTCAAGATTTAATGTTTTCGATGGCAGTGAAATTGAAGATACAGATGAAGTTGGTCAATTACAAATATGTGCCATATCGATTTATTTACTTACATTAGCACAAATGATTACATCGAATCTTGAAGTATTGAGAAAAACAAACTTTTATTTCAGAAATTTCATTGCTGAATATTAAAAAACATAGATTATTTTCTCGATTGATGAAGTTAATTTTGTTCAGCAACTTGTGTTTTCAATTGAACGAGCTTATCGAACGCCGGATTATGGGATTTGGGCACGAGGAACGAAATATAATACGAACACATGTGAACTTCATGCATCGTACGAATGAATAAATTCACAATTTTCTATAGCAAACATCAAATCTATCTAATCTAGATCGATTGGTATGGCAAAAGCTGCATTAGAAGCCATGAATGGATTCAATTTATACGGTGACAAAGGAGCAAGTTGGTCGGTTGTTTATGTTGATGCGGTAGGAAATCAATTTCAAATTCATTTCAATTCAAAAATAACTATTGTCTAGGATGCACATAATCGAAATCGAACAACATTCGATACACTTTTACCTCGGGAATCTGCCTCGAAAGTACGTTGTTGAACAAAAGAGTATATCTTTGACAATTAAAAATAAAAATTTATTCTTATTAATTAAGAATACTGATGCAGCTTTATTGTTAACAGTTAGTTGGCCAACATTTGCTATTCATGATTCGACACTTGTTCAAAATACGATTAAAAAATGTATACGAAAATTACGAGGCACACATGGCTTTAAAAGATTTCTACGTGATGGACAATATTCAGATTTAGAAGCCAAAGATCAACGCTTTTATGAACCAACAGAAACCAAAGTAAATAGAATAATTTCAATTAACAAAAGAACAAGAGATACGATGAATTTTTCTTTGTATTTCGTAGAAATTCGATAAGAATGAATGTCAATGGCCAATGTTTTTCGCAGTCATGATTATCGATGGTAATTTAGCATTTTTTTTTATTAAACATATTGTTGAAAGAAAAATTTTCTTTTCAAAAAAAAGGAATATTTAAAAACAATCAAGCACAAGTCGATGAATATCTCAATGTTTTAAATCCAATATTACGTCGAACAACCGAAGGTAATCAACTCAACCGAAAAGAAAATCGCTCGTTTTTTTGCTCACAATCGACTCAAGTGAATAGTATCGGATCGTACGCGTTCATCGACGATATCCGATTTCGGTTCACCAAAGATACGATCTCGTTCCAGTAGGAATTAAAAAAACAATCTTTTCTTCCTATCCGTTTCTTCGAATTCTATCAGATACGAAACAAACAGTTTCTACTCATTCTCTAACTTCGACATTGATGAAAGGTGATCGAATACAGATTTTGTGTGATGTGTTTTCCCTTCTGTGTACGCATTAGATTGCTGTGTTTGATATCACTTATATGTCTAATACATAATGAAATTAAGTTTGATTTTATATGAACTAGGTGAAATGATGGTGCATTATTATTATGTTGATCATTCAAGACATTATAGTAGCGCACAAAGCGAAGCAAGTGATCGTGGAAATAATCAATCAACACAAATGTCTAGTAGTTCAGAAATTCTTCGAGGCAATTTCTTTCTTTTCGGACAATCAATTTGGATTATTTGTCAATTACTTGGTAAATTATCGAAATGGAGAAAACTTTGCTTTTTTTTTTAATTCTAAATTCTAGTTGATAAAATTCTGACAATCTCAGATCTCGATCCTCTTCGACGTTATTTAGCACCTGCTGATCGACCAAAGCCAAATTCACGTTATTCATCTATTCAAGTAGAATAACAATTTCTTTAATCGAAGAACAGTTTTCATCGAATCTTCATAGGATTCTCTACGTTATCAATACACACCAAACATTCCAAAACCACTGACAACTACAAATTCATCTTATGAATTAGTTGATCTAAAAAAACAACAAACACAAGTCGTTCCATCAAACGTACGTCGAGAGTTGATTGTTTCTTTTCCTCTCACAATCATTTTTCTGTTTTTGTTAGGTAACATTTTCAGATTTAGTTATACATGTTGTTGCAATTTCGGAGTCCGTTCGTTTGCAACAAGTCTTAGCTACTTATGGTATTCAAACTCAAACACCTAAACAAGTCGAACCACTATTAATTTGTCCGCCAGCAGAATTAGTGAAAGCATATGCTAATTTGGGTGTGAATAAAAAATTTGGTCTCAGTGGTCGACCTGATCGACCTATCGGTGTACTTGGTACATGTAAAGTAAGAACTACATGAATAGATCGAGTGTAATGATTTTTATTTGACTTTCTTTGAATTAGGTCTATAGAATTTGCTCAAAAACTGTTCTGTGTTATCCATTAACATTTGAAACTACTGATTTTTATATGTCAAGTGATATGACTTTATTATTAGATAATATTCGAGTATTCATTTTTATTGAGAAATTCAAAATATCGAACAAAATCTATCTGATTGTAGAGTGACTTTGAATTTATAACTAAATGTTGGCGTTTAAAAGGCCGTCCAATATATATTATTATGTTACGTGAACGTCATCTTCGGTAGATAATTACATGAAATCTAGTCTTCTTCTTCTCGAATATGAATTCATTTTGTAGAGGTCCACAAAAATCAGATTTACTCGAATTATTAACTCAAATTCGTCAGGGAAAAGTTTCATCAAACATATTTGTTCGACTCGAACGTTTACAAGTACTCATTGAATTTTCTCAACAAGGAAAACATTCGAATCCATCGATCGATTTTCTTTAGACTGCAATATCAAGTGCTTGCATCGAACACTTAGATTTTCTTAACAATACGTTATGCACCCCTGTCGATTGGCAATTAGTTGCTATACACGAACATAGAAATACATCTGAAATCGGACAATATAAATCACTTACTGATGTCACAAAAGCACCCATCGTTGTCGAAGATATTGATTATAATAATCATGTAGATATTCATTTGTTGATTTCGTGACAAAATTTATTGTTTTTGAAAGGAATTTAAAGATCGACATGAGGAAGAGCTAAGACTGTTCATACTTAATACGGATACAGGATTGAATTCATTAAGAAAACATGATCTAGCTACGTATGAATTATATAAAATTGGCGGACTTGACTGAATGATTAAGGATAACTATCGAGTTCGAAATCATCTCGAACATTTATTAAAAGAAGCTGCAACATGGCAACATTGGTAGATAAAAATAGAAATGATTGATTTGAACATTCGTTGTTTTTTCTATCTTTCGTATTCTAGGGCAGTTATTCGTTTTGTATCGAGTCTTTTACATAAAATGGTTGATAGTTTAGCTCCATCGGTAACGAATTTACTTGTCCGAGGAAAAACAGTACGTTTTCGAGAAAAAAACAAATGAAACTTATTTGTTGATCCATTCTTTTATTAGGTTACCATCGGGATTTTTGGTCATGCTGAAACCGTCATCGATCGACCGGTAAATATTTAAAATGATTTTGTTTTCGTTTTCCACTGTTTTTATTTCATTGAATAGATGCGTCCAAAAGAAATCTATAATATTGTTTACAGTGACAAAGTTTTTGGTGTGAATATTTTGCATGCTGTACTTTTACAAGAATTGCTCATCAATGTGTCGTTATTCATGTCGACTTCTCCAGTTTGTTGATAGATTTTGAATAAATATATTTAATGTGTTTTTGTTGTGTTTCTAGCAAATTTTTAATGGTATTCTTAAACTTCGACTTGGGTACGAGAGTTTTCATCGTTTTTTATTGATTGAATCAAAAGAAAAATATTCATTTTAGTTGGCTTCTCGTAGCTATGAAACTCGGTTTAGAAAGTATGAAAACTGATGTCGAAGATGCACTAGTAATTATCAATGATAGATAAATATGCACGAGATAATTCTGATTTCATCTTTTTTATAGACATTAAATACACTTTCACCTAATGAAATCAAACAGCTGTTATATTTTGTTTTAACCATTGATTCTCAACAAGCAGCGGGGCAAAGTGGAGATATTGAACAGCGGTATAAAACAAAAAGAGAGAGAAGAAGACAAAGAATAATTGGACTGCTTTAGATCACCATTTCAAAAACGACAAATGGATGGTGCATTATGTCGTGTGCCGGCTGATTTCTTTGAACATGTTTGGTCGGTTCTTGAACGAACACCAGGTGGAATAAAACTATGCGATTGTTTACTTCCACAAGTAGATTTGTTGTTTTTTTTGTCTTCGATGCACAATATTAATTCTCGTTTGTTTGTTAGCAACCAACATTATCCGATATGACGGATTATGAATTGAATTTTTCGCTCAAAATCGAAGATATGCTTAATGGTATAGCTGATCCAGCATATCGTTGTCTTGTTGTTGAAGTAATTGTTTGAATATTTGTGCTTCTTTTAATTCCATAATGTATTCAAGATGTTTGAATTAATCAACGTTCTCCTGAAACGTAATTCAGAGTTACGTTTTACTCAAACATTGGACATCGATTATTTAATCAACGAAGCTGTGAATCTCTTTCAACAACAAACCAATTCAAAAGATCCATTAAAAGATTTCTACAATCTACCAATGCAATTAGTTGGTGGTTCGACTGGTTTTATGGTTCGCGTGATTATTAACTATCTATTCAATGCAACATTACAAACAAGCGATAGTATCGATTTAAATTCGAATTCAAACGCAGAAGTCTGCAAAATATCATAGATTATAATCTCGTATTTTGCTTTTATCTTTCAAATAAACGTCAGTTTTCTTTTTCTTTCATGTTCGATTACTCCAACCCCATTGAAAGTTTTCTTGATGAATTCTTTCGATTAAATCATCGAGTACGAAATGTGTTCGATCTTCTTGAAAAAGATTCGTTAAAAATGCAATAGCTCGACGTTGATCATCGACATAGTCCGATGTAACTGTATGAAATATCAATCGATCGATTCCAGCTAATTTCGCAGCTAAAATTTGTAAAATAATCATAATCGTTCGATTGCCACCGTACGCTCCACAGCCAAACCAACCCGTATGAATCGAAGTTTTCAATTCGTCATTCGATTCTAAACGATGATTGAGATTAAACGTTATTCTCGCTAAACGTTTAGCAGCTGAATAGGCCGTATAACATGCTTGAAGAATATAAGTTATCTGTGCGATTGTATATGAACCTTGACCATATTTTGGTGCTTCAATCGCAATGATATTTACTGTTTGACGTGGAGAAAGATATTTATACGATCGTAAAACGGTACTTGTTGATGATGAAAAAAATTTGTTGCCTAGAAAACAAAAACTGAATATTTGAAAACGAATATTAATTTTGCTTTTTACCATAAAGATTATCTGTATCTAGTTCTAAAACACGTTCGATATTTGAGATTAATATTGGATATGGATTATTATTTTCAATAACATGTGTATTAAATCGTTTGTCAATATTCGGTTGTTCAACAAGATATTCTCGCACGGATGCTAATTGTGGACATTCAAGAACTTGTAATTCATCTTGAGCTAAAAGACTACTTTGATAAAATGAAAATAGATCATCATTAGCAAAATTCATATGCCATTCAGCAATATTTCGATCTTTTGTTGGTCTATAATCGAATATATTCGGAATAAATTCAAACATTTTCGTTGAATCTTCATGTTCTTTATGTGAATATACACATGGCAATTGTTTCGGATGAAAACGTGTTATTAAAATTTCTCTTTTTGTCGGCTCATATTTATGTCGATTGATTAATTCATTGAATAGTGCTTGTTTTTTGGCATCGTGATATCGTGCAGGATAATACGTACATAGATTAAAACCATCGATTGAAATTGCATTTTCAATTAAATCAATCAATTGAGTATTTTCATTCGATGTAAACAATGATTTCAAATCTGAATAAGTTTTTATCGAAAAATTATAATGATGTGTCATACAACGATCTTCTTTTCTACTACGTCAGTATGACGATTATTAAACAAAAGATAATATTTCGTTTGTTTCTTTTTACGCATGATTTGATCAATACGTTTATTGGCTATTCATCTATCACATTGATTTTTTTTCGTTTTTATTTCTACTTGATA
>ERZ781399.3520-NODE-3520-length-11951-cov-4.625925_pt1 | contig 11951 bp, 6 predicted proteins | sample MGYA00511014_ERZ781399 | MGnify/ENA primary metagenome ERZ781399 (study PRJEB29847, sample SAMN06458254) | wastewater metagenome | isolation source: Wastewater bioreactor | place: South Africa: Cape Town | study: EMG produced TPA metagenomics assembly of the...
TTTAGTTAGAAATTACTTTTATTCAAGTTTTATTAAATCATTGTTTTCGTTTAAATAAAACAGTTATTCTCTTAGTTGCTGTGGTAAAATTTTCCATGTACAATTTTGAAGGTAAGATAAAAGTGAAAAATGTTAAACATGATGGAATAAACGATATGAAATAACCGGCTAAGTATAATGAAGAATTTCGCGGTGATTTCATACAACCAGAAGTAAATGAAATAACTAGACGAGGCGTCGCAAGTAGAACAAGTGAAAGTGAACTCATAATTAAATGTTTATATTCGCTAAATTGTTGTTTTAGAACTTGAGAATAGGTTTGATCTGGATGAGCTGCTGATCGTGTTCGAGCAGCAAAAAAAATAATAAGAAATCCAACGAGAAAATTTATTCCAAATGGAACAAAAAAATGTATAATATTAATAACTGAATTGTATATTTCCAATGCTGCTGATGGATATTGAACAATACACCATCGTCGATCTTCGTCATTATCATAGATGATTGTTCGATAGATAGGATCATGTAGAATACTCAAAATACCAACTAAAATAATACTACTAATTGTCCATTTAACTGCATTTCGACTTTTTTCCTTATTAAATTTAATACCTAAAGTAATCGTAAGTAATCGTTCGATCGATACACTTGCTGCGAACCAATCAGCAATAATTAAACACAAACGAAGTAAACAATCAATTGAGATACAAGAAATCTTCAGGACGATCATATTTACAATGATTGATAATTGTGAAAGTATTAACATTAACAATTTGATTGAAAATAGAATTATTATAAATAATGAAATAATCGATATTGCCAATAAATACTGTCGACAACCAGGTTCACCTGCTTTTCGTTTTCGAAATGTAATAATTGATAAAATACTATTAACTATACCAAAAATAAACATAAGTACAGTGAGTCCAATCGATGTTTTGACAATAATTGGTTGTTGAGGAATGGATACTTTCGGTCGAATATGATATCCAAGTATCATATCAAGTGAAAGACCAAATCCTTTGCTCGTAAATTGACATTTACTTCCGTAGAAACAATCAGTACAAACACAAGACACTGAATGAGGACAATATGGACGCTCTGAAAAACATTGACCACCATTTAAACAATCAGTCGTTTTCTTACATGTCGATTTATTTTGAAAATTAAATGGAAAACAATTGGCAAATCTTTCTTCATTACAGAGACACATGTATTCTTCATTGTCATGAAAACATTTCAATTGAGAATGATTTCGACAAAATAAATGATAATATTTGACACGATATAACAATGGATATGTTCGAATGGTTTCATTATGAAAGAAATTATTCGTGTGTAAACATTGTTGTTTTGAAGTCATTGAAAGAGTTCGTAATGATGAATAATTATAATGTGAATTGATATAGATTAAATAGTATTCAGTCGATAGTTGTGTAATAATCAAATGAAACGAAACTGAGATATAAATTTCAGCAAAATCACGATCAAACGGGATTTTTGTCGATATGATTGTATGTAAGGGATCACCATGTTTTTCTACAGCGAGAAAATGAATACGAAGTGAACGAGGAATTTCTAATTGTTTGAATGTTATTTCAATTTTTGAACTCGGCCATTGACAATGGATACCGAAAAATCCTTGAGGACATAAGCATATCAATTGATTTCGTGATATTCGTTGATCATCAGAAATACATTGACCTCCATTTTGACAAGTATCATTATGACAAATTGTAAATAATCGACATCGTTGTCCGTATTTATTCAATGGACATATACAAATCGATCGATTGTTTTTCTTTTCATAACAATGTGAATCTTGATGACAATTACATGACAATGGAATTGTACAATTCACTCCCGACCAATTCGACAAACAATGACAAAATTGTTGATTTGGTTGATTGATATACGTCATACATTGACCGTGAACGCAAGATTTTGAACAATTTGCCATGTGAACAACAGAATTCGCTGGAATATAGAGATTTGCTGCCACTCTATTCACAGGAAGAAATGAGAAATTTACTGGTAAAATCCAACTCGAATAATAAGTGACATTGATTTTGTGATAGGCATCAATTTGAATATAATATATTTTCGTTGCATTCTTCGATCTTATTCGATACAGAAGATAGATGAAGAATTTCTTCTGACATTCATATGTTGATATATATGTAAATTGTTCATAATCATGAATAATGTGATCTTCATCAATCAGACTTACAATCATAGCGTAGATTCCAGTACATAAACTGTTACATATTTGAGTCAATTGAATAGTTAAACTCACACGTTGACTTTGATATTGACATCGATTTCCGTAATAACTTGGAGGACAAAGACAAGTCATACTGAGATTCTTTCGAGTGTAAATAAGAACACCACGTATGCATAGTTCTATTCGAGTAGTACCGAATAGATGTAGTAGAGAAGATCCAACTGTTAAATTTTCTCTTGCTGTCATCAATGATGATGAGTCAATGAAGAAATATTCACGTTGAGGTTTTTTAAGTTTTTCATCAGCATTTAATAAACGAATCATAGTTTCGATTGCTTGATTTGAACATATCATTTCTTTCGAATAGAAACACAGATCTACTCTACAACCATCGAGCACCGGCATACATAAACTTTCGTTCAAACATTTATAACGTTGTGCCACATATGTCGGTTGTAATTTTCGACAAAATTCTCGTTCATCAGTGGCTCCAAGACAATCAACAATTCCATTCCCAGCTAATTCGATTGGTAAACATGTTATTTCCTTGCCCGTGAATGAAACACATTCATGTGTGTTCAATGGACACTGGATTGGTTCACAATTAAGTTCATCGGCACCATTTAGACAATTCCATGCTCCATCACATCGAGTGTACATATTATTACATGGCCAATGTTGACAATGTGTTTCATCTGTTTCATTAAATCCATGAATAACAACGGGTGATAAATGTTCATATCCATTGCATACTTTAGAATATTGAATTGATCTCAACGTATTGATTTGTTCATCGGCACCATCGAAACAATCATAGAAAATATTACGCACAAGAATAAACGACATGCATTTATTTTCAGATAGACATTTAAAACGATATTTATCCTTCCATACACAAGCATCAATCGTAGTTTCATCTGTATTTTGATAGCAATCTTGATGACTATCGAGAATTCGATGTTTCGAAATATATTTCGTTGTACCTGGACATTGAATAAGAGCTGTCGAATTCTGTTCAAGACTATTAAAAGTGTCAAGAACAGTGAAACAAGCTTGAAAAAAACGTTGAATATCACTAAATTGATGTAAATGAAATTCTTCTGTTGATCGACATGTTGTACCATTTATATTTAAAAGGGAAATCGATGGTAGAAAAGGACATTTCCTTTCATTATAACATACGTAATCTGGAAACATTGATATTTTTCCATCAGTAAAAATGATTGTTTTATTTGTTTGATAAACTAATCGAATGTGACCTTGAAAAATTGCTCGTTGTGGAAAAATAGCATAATCTGTCGAACATTTATCCGTAACATTAATAAGACATTCGGTATCTTCACAAAGTATCGAACAATCTAAATCAATATATCCAACTGTACTACAAGATAACAAAAGCCAACAGTCATACGATAGATCAGCTCGATCATCGAATGAAAAAAGAGCTTGTTTTAGAATTCGATCACGTCCATTTTTACATGACCAAAAAGTCACCCAGTCCTTTATCGCATACAAAAGTGCTTGGTTTGTTGGCGAACCATCGCCACAAACAAACGATCGAGAATGTCTTGTCGAATCCGATTCTTCACACCAAAATCCTGGATCATTTCCACAAGAGATATCAAGAAATCCAGCTTTAGCAAGAGTTAAACGATTCCACAATTCATATTCGTCCGTAAAATCTAAACAATCGGCGAAATGCAAACCCTCAAGTAGGAATTCTTCAGGAATGCAAAGTCCCATATGACAACGAAATTCATTTTCTTGACATTCATTTAATTCTAATAAGAAACAACCAATTTCATCGATGTCACTATCGAAACAATCAACTTTGCCGTCACATATTTCACGCCAATCCAAACATGCAGGTGCAGGTCCTCGATTACATTTCAAATGTATGTAACATGTCATAGACGTTGGTTTCAAAAATATTTTATGCCTAAAAGTTTCGCCGACAATCGTATCGAATGATAAACTTAAGTTATATCTCGGATAAGTTTTGAATGTATATTGACAATATGAACCAAACCAAAATTCAGAACAATTATAAAACTTTGTCCATGCTAACGAATCATTCGATGGTAAAGTTAAATATTCATCATAGAATTCAATAAGATCAATAGCAGCTGACCATTTCAGTAAATCCCATGTAGTTATTTGTTTTTCACGTAAACTTGCAAACGTCAATATCGATGAAATATCACCTACATCTATTAGATTATCTTCTTTTACATTTTCAATGTCAACTTTCGGACGTATACAATATGGAATTATTTGATATGGTTTCTTCGATGTATACATTTGTTTATACTGTTCACGGATGTTATCTGACGCTCTATAATAGAGACAATCATATTGTAAATCATGTTGATCGGTTTGATCCATGTAATACGGATGAAATATATCGCAAAGTCCATTACAAAATAGAAATAAAATATTCAGCGTGTAGATAAAAAAATTTACCATTTTACTTCTATTAAATAGTTTCAATGCTTTCTAATTTATATCCCATTCGTTCAAGTAAAAATACTCAAGCAGATGTGTATATCCGAATCAATAAATGATTTACGATTTTCCTGATCTGCACTCAACGTGTCAACTAATTTAAATAGTAACATGGGCGTTTGAATGATATATTTTACAACAAAAAAAAAGAAAATATATATAGTAGACATCTTAGTTGCATATATGAATATCATAAATGTCAAACTTGAAACTTGAATTCAAATTCAAATTCAAATTCAAATTAGTATTATCTATTTTGATGTTTTCAAATTCAAGTTCAGATTATGATTTAGGATGAGGGCGTCTCTTTGTGAACGGAGGCGTATTGTCTACGAAAATGGTACTTTTTCATATGAAAACTTCAAAATAGATAATACTAATTTGAATTTGAACTTGAAAACTTCAAATTAGATGATACTAATTTGAATTCAAGTTTCAAATTCGACACTACTGATGAATATCGATAAGATTTATTCGTTATGAAAATTAAAATACTCGATATAAATTCGTTGTTTCAAGTTCGAAAACTTCATGAATCGTTGTGCCTAAAGCTAACGATGCATTTGCCAATTGAGTAAATGAAAAATAGATTGTTGATAAACAAATGAGAATCAAATCGATTTGTTCGTTGATTCGATTTGATTTATGAAAATAATAATTAAACAACAATCGAATTGTTAGTTGATGTTGATTCGTTAGTCGATAGATCGTTTGATTTAATTGACTCAGATATTTCTCATGTTGATAAAGATCATTTTCGTTGAGTTCAGTTCGATGTGGTCGAAATCCATTTGTTAATTGAAAACAACGCGTTTGAGTCAATTGAAAATAATTTATCCAAAGATCTAAACAAGAGTTAATTTGTTGACTTAAATCAAATAATTCTTTATGAATATTCGCAAGATCAGGTTGCTCATTTGTTGTTGCTGTTGGAATTTGAATTAATAATTGTAATTGATCTTCTGTTTTTATTGAACATTGACTCAAACGAATGAGAGCACAATCGATATTGTGTAAGATTCGAAAGATATCAATTTGTTGTTGAACGATTTTATCGTATCGATTCGAGGAAAAATCATTTTTAAACCAGAAGAATGTCGGTTCAATCGACGCATTAACAACGAATAACCGTTGACAAGTAATTAATTGTTGAAATTTCGCTCGTTGTTTATCAAGAAATGATTTGATTTCATTGTCATTATTCAAACAAATTGACAAATGTTTATGACAAAATAATTCATCATAAACTTCGTTCATTGATCGAACACTTTCATGACAACATTCAAGACTCTCTATTAAGTATAAGAAAACACATTGAGAAATCTCTCTCTCTTTCTTCGATCTTTTCTTTGTTATTTTACTTTGAATATTTTCTTTTAATAGATCAATCGCATAAACAGGAAAGATCACGAGAGTTAAAACAGCTGCAATTAGAATTCCAACAAGATTTTCTTCGATTCTGAGTAGAGCATAATTGCCACCAGGTATCGTATCACCAAATGGTAAACGACCGAGATTAACTAAGATCGGCGTAAACGACGCAACAGCTGCCGTATATCCCCATTTCGGATACAATCTCAAATAGGAAAATAGAAATATCCAAGGAATTAACATTAAAAATGTTTGAAAGAGATCATCATGAACAATTAAATAGATAATGTACGACCACATGGCGCCTAATAATGTGCCGATTAATCGCATTTTCATTGTTGTAAATGCGCCGCCGACTGTGTCGGCTTGTGTCATACAAAGTGCAATTAAAATCCATTGACCATTTTCGAAGATTTTAGCTAAATACGGAACCATGACGAAGATCGAACCAACGCCAATGATCATCATACTTTTCAACGATAAAAACAATCTCGACCATTGAAATGTAAAATATTGTTTGAGAGAAAAGTTTGTTGAGTTTTTCGTTGGATTTGGCTGATTTTGAATAAGATTTGTTAATAAATCGACAATGGAAAATAATTGAAAAAAGACGAATCCGTGTGAAAGATGTTCATTGGTTTCAGTGAGATTTTCGAGTTGATTGAAATAAAAATTTCGATATGACAAACGAACAGTTTCGATTGATTTCGAAAGATTGGCTAAACGATATGCAAATTGTTGTTTGCTGATCGATTTTCGCGAAATAAACGAATCGATTAAACTTGTTTGACAAGAATTTAAATAGAAAAGACTCGATTCAAGATCACTGGCAAATTTTTCATGATAAGAATTCATTTGACATTGACCAACGATCTGTTGCAGCGAACTCAGATGAATTAAAAGCGAATTGATTAAATTCGACTGTTGTTGAACATTTAAATTCATCAAATGTTTTCGTCGATTGAGAAAGATTCGATGTAAAAATCTCGTTGGTTCGTATTGAGTTTCGATGAGTCGCATTGGAATGATCGACGATGTTTGTCGAATCATTTGTTCGACAATTGTCGATCGACAAATGAAAATCTTTGCATTGATCGGATCTCGACAAACAAACGATTGAATCAAATAGAAATACATTCGTTGAACATTTTTTAAACAATAACAAAAACGATTTTCGAGATCGATTGTTGAAAATAATGGAAAAATCAACAACGAAACACATACCGAAATCAACATGCCGAGAAAAAATAACAAAATTAAAAAAAATGCAAATGCTTTCGGAAGAGATCGTTCGTTGACAATCGTCGAGAAGAAGATTGCATTGTGTAATAAAGCAATTTTACGAGTTTGAATTTGCGAACATTGATACGCAATGAGAAACGATAAAACCAACAGTAAAATCTCGGCAATTAAATAATTTTTATACGAAAGACCAAACAGTTGAATAAGAAAAAGAAGAATGGCTAACGGAACAAGTGACATTATCGATTGAACACTCGAACTAAGTGTTGCACCGAATGTTTCTTGTGTTGCTATAACACTGACAACACAAATTATATATTGTTGATCGAGATAAGAACGAAGTGGACTCGCATAAGCAATTAAACCCGAGATTACAAATGAAATTATAATTTTAAAACTAAATTGAAAATGACGAATAAACGTCGAATTGAAACACAATGAACAAGATTTTATTTGATGGAAATGAAAATAAAATTTGATTAACTTAGAAATCGACATTTTCTATCGCATCAACCCGTCAATCAATCGATTTATATAATCAAAACTATTGACCTTATCCAACAATAGGTTATTCAAAATCGATTGATCTTTCTTTTTCTCTTTATTAAATGTTCTTATCAAGCAAAAGTCTGTTTTGTATTTTTGTTAAATTTCCGTTGATGTAGTTCGAATCTTTCGGACGGTAAGAGCGACAAGAACCGTTGAAATAAATGTAAATAAACTGCTGAATAACATAAAATAAATCGAATAGCCGAATTGTTTTAAATTGAATTGTCTTGAAAATAAGAAGAAGTGTACTCGTTGTCAACGTCACTAAGATCAAATAAGTTAAACGAATATCATTGTTTCGATAATGTTTAATTATTGTTAAAATCAATGAAATCAATAAGAATACGAGAGCTGATACAGCTAAACCTTGAGATTTCATATACGGCTGTTTGTAACAAATGTCGGAGTACAATTTTGTACGACAACTAAGCCAAAGACCTTCGTGAAATTCATTGGATAAACTTTGATACCAATGTTGAGTACTCACACCGATTAAACCCAATAATAATGATACAACAACAGTTACGATTATAAACAGTTGCATTTTTGTCTTTTCAGAACGATCAATGTCTAACTATCTGTCTTCGACTACATCAATTTATTAGATAGATAGATGGAAAGGATATTTTTCTCCTTTCAACAGAATCGTTTGTTTCTATTTTGAGTGTGTGTTATCATAATTTGCAAGGATATTTTCTCGAAGATATTTTCCTATGGATTTTATTTCGTTAAGTGAAAAAACTGTTTCGTTGCTTGAATATAACCTTGAATTAATTTCTGTTGATGTTGATTGAATTCTTTAGGTTTATCTTGTGCATTGGTTAGACAAGATATTTTCGCTAAATTCCAATGTCCTTCGTATAACCAACCTTGAATTTTAAGTAAAGTTAAATCAAAATATCGATTAGCAAATGTTCCTCCATTCCACCAGATCGGTCGAGAATGTTCATCTAAATGCAAAATATGTCCACAAACAACATTTGACTGTCCACGATTGACAATTTCTCCAATAGAACCTGTGAATGTCGGTATAAATGAATAAGATAATTGAACAATATGATAACCTAACCACCAAGTATCTTTGTCGCCATGTAAACGTTGATAAGTGACTATTTCTCGTTCATGATGATCGTTTAACTTACAAGTACTTAAAAGACCGATTAATGTTCGAGCTTTATCAATAACAACAACACCGGATTCTTGAGTACGCGTTGGAATCGATTGTTTTTTATCGTCGATAATCAATGTTCGTATCCATTGGATCGCTCGTCCATCGAAATCAACTCGATCGTAGAAGAAAAGCGAACCGGTTTTTAAATAAAATGAATTACTCAATAGAATCGATGGTTTTTCTAAAAATAGAACATCGGAATCCATGAGAATGACATGTCGATATCGAGATGCTAGAACAGCAAATGGTTTGATTTCCCAACCACGTAATTCTAAATAACTATCATTAAATGTTGCTGCTGATAAATCAATTAAATCAACTGTTGGAAAACGTGTTTTTAATTCTTTTTGATTTTCCAATGAAAGATCAGTTGCTGTTGAATACATCACTTCGATAGGAAGTTCATTTTCGATTAATTGAAGAGCAGAAAGAGCGACTAATGTTAGAGGAAAATGTTTATTTCCTGTACAAATAACAATTCCTTTCGATGGATCACTTTCATTGAAATATCGTTTTGAATTGGTTTCATTTTTAAAATTCAACCACCAAGGAAATAATATCTTTTCGAGATCTTTATCTCGAGTTACTGCATAGTCACGTAATTGTTGAGCTAATTCAGCGAAATCTAACGTTGGTTTTCGGACTTTTCTATTTGTTATTGTTGTTGTTGTTGTGTTTGGTATCACAGTCGTTGATATGATCGAAATCGATTCAAATTGAGATTCAAATGAAGCTGTTTGATAGAAATACACACAAATAATAACGATAACTATTAGAAATATAATGAGTCGAGCATTAGTTAATCGGTATCCCATTGACAATTTTTACACGTTGCAATATTTTAATATATCTAAAATCGTCCTTCGTCAGTTATTTTCTCTCATCGATCGATTTCGTATCTTATGTCTGCTTGATTTTTTTTCAAATCCAAAGCAGGTGGATTTTTTTTCTCTAATACTCAGTCGTACTCTGTTTTACTCGTCTTATTTTAAATTTTTAATAAATAAAAGACGGGAGAAAAAGAAAAGAATTCTTAAAATCCTACATGCAAATATTTTTTTACAATTTTTCATTTGAATTTTTAACTAAAGGATCTTATATCAATAGTTTACCTTCGTGATACGAGGACAGAACAAACCAAATAAAAGAAAGAAATGATAACGTGTCGACCGAATGTCAACATAGATTTAAAAAGAAGGAGAGAAAAAGAACTTCACTTCAAATTTCACGATAAGATTTTTATTTTTCTTCAAAAAAAAAAGAAATGTTACGGCTGTGTAACATCGTAAAGTGAACTTATACCAAAGTCACTATTTTCAAAATTAACTTTTGTTAGAGATGTCCACGATGTTAATTGGATGGTGACTTGTGATTCAAACATATGAAATCCATTTCGATTGAAATATCCACTCACACCTTCGGGAATCTCGACCCAAACGAAAAGAGCAGGTTTATCTGCATTGATTGTTAATTCGAGTTCAGTCGATGATCGTTGTTGAATAGAAACAACTCGAAGATTTGGATTTAGTAATGTTACATCTTTTGGTTTGGAAAAGAAAAGACTTTGAACTTCATTTGCTTGTTGACCATCGGTATTCCATGAACAGAACATTAAACATTGTGTTCCATTCGAACAACGAGATTGTTCCATAATTGATGCGTATGACCACGTACTCACTGATAAAACACCACTTCCACCCATTGTCACATCATACGAAACAGAATAACGACTTTCAAACGAATCATAAGATTTAACTGAACAATTCAATAGATTACGTGTTGCACTTATAGAATCACTAACTAAATAAATGTCTACTTGAGCACTTGGATCAGTTACTGATGGCAAAAATGGAGTTAATCGCATGAGAACATAAACAAATGAATACATATGTCGAACATAATAATGAGCCATTTTCCATGTTAAATCATATTCAATTGTTGCCCAAGTTGGAGCTTGCCAAATATCATCTAATTGCCAATACATCAATCCCATTGTATTTCTATACGAGAGATAACAATTGTGTTTTCAATGAAAAAAATAGATTTATATGTTACCCTTGACTTGTATTTGGATTAATCATATCAACAGGTGAATAGTATCGACAATGATCACTCACAGTTTTGTATGTCATCGCTTGATTCACTTGTGTCAAATAACTTAGTTGAGTGAAGTTTTTTAGAGGATCTTTTGTTACTGGTAATGGTAAATTATTGATAATTTCCAAACTAAAACGAACCTTGTTCGAATGAATATAATATCTAAGCAAAATGTCGAAACATACATCATTTGATGTTGTCCATCTGAATGATGATCTCGATTCACAACAAATTCGCCCATGTAATTCAAATCATCGGTGACATTCGTCGATTGTCGCCATGCTCTTTCACTTGCCATCGATTCAACACCGGTTTCAGAGAGAAAACGTGTGATAGGATAATTTGCACCATCCCATGTATTCATTTGATAATTATAGTAATGAACATCGCCTAAACAAATTTCAATTCAATTTTTCATCAGAAACAATAATCGAATCAAATACAAACCATATAAAGGATCTTGGGGATTTTTAGCTGTATAATTTTCTTTTGCAGATTCGACACCATTCGATGGTGACGAAGGAACAAATGGACGACTTGTATGTGGATCAAGTTCATTCACAGCAGCCATTACAGTATAAATATATAATTTTCTATAATCTTCCCGCGCTGCTTCAGCTTCAGGCGGAGGTAAATTATGCGTGTAACCAGCGAGACTTATTTCATTTTCGTTATTGCCAGCCCAAAGAACGATTGATGGATGTGATTGAAGACGTTGAACTTGATAAATGATTTCCGTTCGAACAGTTGATAGAAAAGGTGCATCAACTGGATAACTAAATACCAGAAAAA
>ERZ781399.3530-NODE-3530-length-11933-cov-4.398552_pt1 | contig 11933 bp, 7 predicted proteins | sample MGYA00511014_ERZ781399 | MGnify/ENA primary metagenome ERZ781399 (study PRJEB29847, sample SAMN06458254) | wastewater metagenome | isolation source: Wastewater bioreactor | place: South Africa: Cape Town | study: EMG produced TPA metagenomics assembly of the...
AGTTAAAATAAAAATGCTGTCTCAGTGGGATATATGTGCTGTAGGTTTCGTATTCGTTTTAGTCGATATCCGCTTATCTTTCATTTTCTTCTTCCTTTTTTTCTTTTCATTTCCTCTTGCGCCCGCATGTTCATCTACATCAAACGAAATCAAACTCTAAGACCTTTAACAAAGTGCTAATTTCTCATCGAAATATACACAATATTTAATGATAATGGTGTTCGGATGACATGACGATGTAAAATCGTACATATACATATTCGTTCTATTTCAAAAATTGAAATACGAATGAGACATCATGCTTTGCTTAACCGTGAAATGTCGCGACTCATTCTCTCTCTCACAACGTACGTTTATTTGTGTGTGTTAATCAGCTGGCCTCTATCTCACCTGCATAGAAAATAAATGTCTTTGTCATCTAGTTTTCTTTTTTTTTTTTGTATTCAGTCTCTCGTCTTTCTTGCAGACAAAGAAAAATAAGGACGTGTCTCTTTTTTTATCGTCATGTGCGGCACGCGTGTCAATCAAACAAAAGACTTCAACACGCGAAAGCAAGGCAAAGTCGATTCCATCTCGAGAGATGTGTGCTCGACGAGTCATCGGGCACGATCATCTCTCATCTACTGTTCAAGTGTCTATAATATCTATCTATCTAAGTATGTGAGCTACGATTACATCCCTTTATGTATAAAAAAAAAGAGCGAGAGAGAGAGAGACAAGACATACTGTGTGGTACCAATAATAATGAGACAAAAGAGACGACGATGACTAGAATCTCATCAACTAGATTAGTTCGAGGAGAAGAAAAAAGACAGATTCATGTAATACTAAATAGTGAATTAGAAATAAAAATACATTAAACAAATGAATGAATGAATGAATGAATACAAAGTAGTCAAATGTTGTAGTTGACCATGTGGTGTTTGTTAAATCGATCTATCACATTAAATGTATATCAATGCATTTAATATTGGTGATCAAATAAGAATAAATACAAATATCCTCTAGCGTCAACTGTCTTATCACCTTTTATAATCAATAACTGAACTAAGTGAACGAAGAGAGAAACAAACTTACTTGAACAAATAAATGTCGATATATTTTGAAAAATTTACATAAGACAATGAAATGATCTATTGGTTTTTACCTTCTATTTTTAAAATGCATATAAAACAAACGACAAACCGCTCAAGAATAAAATGACAGATAAATCGTATATCGCTATTTTACTCATCGTCATCTCTTTTTCTCCTCCTTTTTCAATTACATCATCGTAATCAAACTTATAACAAAACTAATACGAAATAAACGACACGGAGAAAAATATTAAATATTAAACAATACAAAGAGAAAATTGAACAGTTAATGATGAATAGTATTGCGTCACACATCTATACCTGTTCCATTGAATAGAAGATATCATTGAATGATACAAGAAGCCATATTGAATATGTACGTACGTATGTATGCATAGTAAATTACTCAAAAGGGAAATACGATTATGTTCTTTGCCACTTGACTTAGCAAAAGAATAAAAAGAAAAGAGAAAGAATAGGAACGAAAGACACGGTACAGTTAATATTATGCATGTTAAACAAGCAACAACCGAGATCATTGTCTAATTGAATGGATAGAAGAAGAAGAAAAAAACGACAGCGAGAGCTGAACGAGCCTCCGAGGGATGACACACCGCGTGCATACACAACAGCCGTTTGCTCAATGAGATCCAATTACATGAGTACGGCAATTAACTCTCCCGGATGTATGATCCTGCTTGCGTTGCAATTCTTAGTTATAACAGAAATTTTTTTTCTTGCTTCGTATTTCTTACGGCTAACTAGACACTGTTTTGAATATGAAAAAGAAAGAAAGACAGAAAGCAAATAAGAAGTGGGAATTGTCTTGTTGTCTAATGGGTGTATGGATATATATATATATTTATGTGTACATAGTAGTTATAGTTGTTGATGTTGATTCCGTCGAGACATAACTTAGAGTGTTGAACAAATTCAGAAAAGGAAAAAGGAAGAAGAACAACTAACTAGCAATTGATATTGAAGAATGTCGAGACGGAATCAATGCACAACAACAAATCATCATCATTAGCTGTATACAGTCTTATTTCTTCTCCTAAGTAGCTTAGACGCAACTCAGTGGGATGGGACGTGCTTTCCAATTGTTATTAATACCGATAAGAGTGTTAGAGAAATGAACATTTCCATTCTATCTACTCGTTTTTTTAGTCATGTTTATGCAAGAAAACACTCGTCCAGACAAACAATCGCAAGATTAGTATATTTATAAGTCGAGATACGTGGCAATGTGATCCGACAGTGAAATACTTGAATATAAAAATTGTATGTTTAGACAAAGACAAAAGAGAGAGTGAGAGCGAGAGATACGAAAAAAAGAAAACAAAATGCGTTCAAGGGTAATTGACATTATTGAGTATGCTATGTTTTGATTTATCTTTTTATCTTCAACTAAATTCGTATGTATAGATCGATTGTTTTTTTATTCTCACTTACCTATATGGCTCAAGGCTCAATGGGTTAGTTGTATATGCATGTGTATATACATTTTTAAAATGAACAGATGACGACGGGACTGGTCATTTCGCATATACACAATTATCACGAGTTCATAAACAGATAAAGAGTTCGACTGATGCTGGCCGACAAAGAAATAATATTAATTTTCTCTTGTGTATGTATATTTATCAGTAACAAGCGAGAGAGAGAGCGAAAAAAAGAAAAGAAAAGAAAAGAAAATGCGTCAAACGTTCTAAAGTTGACCTTATATTCATCTTTTGCTTGAAGAATCTTCCGGTTGTTACTTATTCTCGCGTGCGTGCCATCTTATGATTACCTGTGCGTTGACTTACTTTCTTGTCTTTTCAAGTGAAATTGAATCTCGAGCTGGATGAATATAGTGTGTGTGTGTGTGTGTGTAGGTATACGTATGAATAAAAAAAATGAATAAATGAATGAATGATGTAATCTGAGAATTGAAGAAGTAACAGCAAATCTTTCGTCTAATTACATCATACGCTTGCTTTCTTTACAATGATGAACTGACTAACTGACTGACTACTTTAGTGCTTGGATGATTCAGGGACAATATTCTTATTCTTTCATTATTTCAAAGGTCACTAGAATAATAATAAAAAAAGAAGAGCGAGAGAGAAAGAAGATAATTGTATTGATGGCATCTTACTCGCCTGACCCTCATTGTTATATTAACTTTAGTTAAAGATTAGATCAAAGAATATCTCTCGCAGATCATCTACTGATTCATTCTTAATCGATCAAATTCTTATCAATGAATATTACTCGACAGAAGGAAATAGGTTCATATGTTTAATTGTTGAACGAACAATTGAACATAATTTCCCCAAGCGAATTTACACATATACGTGTATGTATGTATGTATGTACATATATGCATAGGAAAGGAGCATGAGTAGAAGAAGAAGAAGTTTAATTGCTTACTGTTATTAGTGCTCTTTCAATGATGAATTTTCACACCAGATAAAATAAAACACACACACACTTACAAATTACTTTCGATTCAAGGCAGAGCATTCATTTGTTGAACGATATGAAATTTAAAACGATGGACAAGTGTTCAATAGAACCAGGTGCAAAACTAATCAGAGAAATAGATGAGGCTTCATTGACAAGGTCATTAGAATAACTTGAGTATGAAATGAATAGATCTACAGATTAAATACTATGGATGATGAGTTATTATTTAAATTAACAACAAAAGAAAAACATACACAACAGCAAAAACAGAATGAGAATTGATGAGATAATCTTCGGTTTCTTCTCGTCTATAGTTTCCGTCGTTGTCACATTTGCATTTCGTTATGTATATGCATAAAAATTGCGTCAAAACGAAAGGAAATCATGTCGTATTCTCAGCCTATTGATCAACCTAAATAGAATGTCGTCAAGACGGAAGACATACTCTGATTGCTAAGCAGTCTCGTCATCATTTCGGGAGATTGTTCAACAAAAAAAAATATCTCAGACTAAAGGCGGATGTGTGCAACTAAATTAGATTGCTTCATTGGTCAATTTTGTTCTTTTCAAGAAATAAAAAGAAAAATTGAGGAAAAGACTTTTAAATAGACGTCTATTAGGTAATGATATAAACATCTTTAATTGGCGTACATTATCTATCACAACAAGAAATCGTAATCTTATCAGATATGAAGAGTTTGATCTGATGACCTAATAGGAAAAGAAAACGACAGAGAAATTATGCTAATGATGACATCAAAACGAGAAAAGTATAGCTAGTAGTTTATTTATATACTATATCGAGCAGAACAAGAGAATCTAATGACTGAGATATTCATTGTTTAATAAGGAAACCTTTTTTTGTTGAAAATAGAAAAAAAAATGAAATAAACTCAGAGACTTCTCTATAAAATGTTCAAAGATAACTGACAAGTTGTTCTTTTTTTTTGCATATATGCTTTCTCTCTTTATTTATACAATAAAATTCATTTGTACAAATATAATAGGATTTTTAATGAACTTGAATTCAAAACCAATCGATTCCATTTGGTGCAATAGCTGCTTTGACAAGATGTCGTTCTTCAATTGCTTTCATAGCTTGATTTATTTCCGATAATTGATATGTTTTGCCTATCATTTGTTTCCATGGATAAACATCTTTGTATTTTGATTGCATATCAATAGCACGATAGAAATGACTGAAATCTGAGCCCCAACAACCTCGTATTTGTATATGTTTTTTATTAATTAAATTATGTGGATTTATTTCAATTGATCCAACATCTGTATATTGTCCTGAAATAACTACACGACCACCTTCACGTGTATATAATAGAGCATCACGTACGGCTTCAGATCGACCGGCACATTCAATTGAAACATCGAAACCAAAACCACTATCTGATAATTGATTAATGATTTCGATTCGTTGATTTTCATTTAATTTCGAATGTTCTCGTAGATTGAATGTATGCGTTGCACCCATTTGACGAGCAAATTCTAATCGATCCGACTCGGTATCGATAGCTAGAACACGTGCAGCACCGGATAGCCGAGCAAAAGCTACAACCGATTGTCCAACAGGTCCAACGCCTAACACGGCAACACTATCATCTAATTTAATATCAGCTCGATCGATTGTATGCAAAGCTGTATTCAATCCACATCCACCACCACAATAACTAACAGGATCTAGACCATTTGGAAGACGTAAAAGTTTTGTTCCAGGCACTAATTGTATATACTGTGACCAACCGCCTAATAATCGTCCGTCTTGACAACTATAGGTTATTCCATAGACTTTTCGTTGTGGACATTTCGTTGTTTGTTTAACAACTGAACAATAATAACATGAATGACATGTTTCAGCAACATCTAAAAATGCAACAATATCGCCTTCTTTAAATTCTCGATGATGTATATCATAAATCGGTTGTTGACTACGAATACCAGCAATAACTCCACAACTAACATGACCGGGTATAATCGGATAGGGAACACTGGTTAAACGTCCATGGTGTATATGGATATCAGTGCCACATACTTCAGACATAATTGTTTTTAATAGAATTCCACCGACGGGTAAATCAGGCATTGGAAATTCTTCAATTGTAATCGGTTGATGTGGAGCTCGCATAACAGCGGCTTGCACTTGTCGAGGTAATGTATAATTAATTATTGTTGAAAGTTTTCGTGCTTGTTTAAGCATTGTAATTCAATAATTTGTTTCTTTTTTTCGTATCTAATGATTAAAATATATGAAAATACTAGTAAATATTTGCTATTCGTTTATTTCTTTATTTGAGTCTATTAGTATTGTTCTTTATTGTTCGAATACAAAAAGAACGACGAAGTTTGATTTAGTTTTTTGAAATTTAATCATTCGTTTATATAACACGTAAACGAATAGAGAGGAAAAAAAACAAATTTACTCTTGATAAATACATAATAGACATGATTAGATTAAGATTTTTCCTTCATAGAAGATTAAATTTACACGAATATGTTATTATTTTATCATATTCTGCATTCTATTTCAAGCAAAAACATAGTAGCAATAATAATAACCGAAGCGAGTGATGATAATGATGTGTTCTCTTCCGCCCCTTGCTTTTAGCACTCTTCTCAATCGAGTATTGATAATAAACAAAAGCAAAAGAAAGAATCTCAGTGATCAATTAAATAAGATTCGCTGTAGTTTTTCTTCTATTATCGGACAAAATTTATTGAACTAAAATTCTAAAACTAAACGAAGAAAAAAAAATACAACCAGTGCGTGATTATCGAAGTGACAAATAAACGACTATAATTTCCTGTCTATATTCGTGTTACAATCCAAGCCGATACAAAAAGAATTATTGTAGTGAAATTTAATTTCGATATTATTGCTGAATTGCATAGATCTGTATCGCAACAAACGCTTGCAACCATTGAATTGCCATTAACCTATTGAAATTGACAAGAAAATCAAAGATATTTTCGAGTCAATCGAGAGAAAAAAATCTTACTTGAACACTGCATCGATCTTTTGCACAACCTCGTGTTACACCAATAGCATAAGCTCCTTTGTAACATTTGTTATTGTCACCGTCACATGTTTTAATAGTGTCATTCAATTGTGGACAATTGACAGAACACGCATCATGTGAATAACATTGGAGTGCTTGAAACAAAAAGTGCAATTATTCGTTTTAGTACGTAGTTTAATTGAAGAGAAAAGCTTACCTTGACTAAAAGCGATACAATAAATAAATAGAAATGCGAGAAGAATGATTGATTTCATGTTTGTATTCTGCAAGAAGAAATGGAAATGCTTCTAACGTCAACGAGTCCGTGCACTACGTTAATCGACAGAGAACTAGATTCTCTCTCGTTTTATTTTGAATCTAGATATATCTAGGCAAGAAGAGACACGACAACGACGAAAAGAAAGCGAAAGCCCTCCGAGACAAAAGAATATGACGTTTTTTTCGTTCTATTTGCTTCTTCTTCTTCTTCTTCTATTCTTCTTCAAGTTCAGTATTATTATTCGCTCCTGTTCTTTTTAGAGATGTTCTAAGATGAGTCTCTTATATTCGGTACCTCGTAGTGGTGATGACTGTCAATGAAGAAAAGAAAAAAAATTGTGAGTTCATTGCTTTTCAATGACAATCGACAATTTGATGATCATGAATATTGATGTTTGACGGGCTCTACCCCCGTATTTTTTCTTCTTTTATTATTTGAAAAGACAACGAAGATAATTTGTTCGATAACAAAAGAACATAACTTAATTAAAATTCTCATCTTATTAGTTTATTTCATCAAAAGAAAAAAGAAAACTTTCATGTCTGTTTTATTGTATGTAGAATCGATGTAAAATACCAATAATAGACATTGTAATTATTGAAAATGTTATTCGATTAGACGCATTACAAAGATCTTTCGCACAACATACATTTGCTGTTTCGAATACATTAATGCTTATTGCTACTTTACAGTTACTTGTACCTGAAATTGAATAAGATTGTCGTCATGTTTTACAGAAAAAAGACTTCTTACCACAGCCACGTTTAATACCTGCGGGTGTTTGAACTTTCTGAATATGAATTTATGAGAAAATCTTTTATATTCACTTTTCAAATTCTTACCCAACATCGACTGTCACTTGATTGACATGTTACCTTACGCATTTCGATTGTATCGCAAGCGTTGAGAAGACAGAGCTCATGCTCGTAACATTGAAGACCTAGAGAAGACGATAAAGTTAGTTTGAATATTTGTTTTTATTGATGTGTTCAGTACCTTGACCAAATTGAATACATAAAATCATACAAAGAATTGTTGTAATCAATGTTTTTCTATACATATTATATAATTTCGAAGTAAAATATACGAGCAAATGACTTCAGCAGAAAAAGACAGCAAAGAAATGTGAACTGATTTCTCAAATACATGAGCTTTAAGTAATGTAATAGGCTAATATTGATAAAAAAAAAAGATATGATCTTACATTCTATCGCAACAGCAAAGGTAATCAATCAGTGAAGTCGTTTTTAATAAAATCTTATCTATGCAAAATCAAAAAACAAGTAATTGATCGGTATCAAATTTTGTTCTCAGGATGAAGATATCATTTTCAGATTTTTTTTTGTCTTTGAATCTACTATTACCAATATAGTTTTCTAGTGACATCTGTATGTTCGATTGACGATTAGTGAAATGAATAAACCACCAATGAAACAATGAAATTTATTCTTATAATTTTTTACCTATTTCTTTACGAAATATCAATTTGGTATTCATTGTAATTATTCGATATTCAACAACATGGCTCGTAACTCTGAAAAAGCAATGACAGCCTTAGCTCGTTGGCGTCAATTACAATTGAAAGAACAAGGCAAAGTACGTCAAGATCGAAGTATTACATTAGCTACCGAAGAAACGAATGACAAAAAAGCCGAAAAATGGAAATATCAAGTTCTACGAGAAATAGCTAAGAAAGTTGCACAAATACAAAATGGTAAATAGTCAAGAATCAATGAATTTCTTTTGAAGTATTCAATTTCTTGTTTAGCTGGTCTTGGTGAATACAAAATTCGTGATCTGAATGATGAAATCAATAAACTACTGAGAGAGAAATCACATTGGGAAGATCGAGTTAAAGAACTCGGTGGCATAGATTTCAAGAAAACAGCACCGAAAATGCTCGATAATGAAGGCAAAGAAGTGCCTGGTAATCGTGGTTACAAGTAAATCGAACAACATGCCATCGATTCTCTATCATCTCAATCGATTCGTATTTAGATATTTCGGTGCAGCAAAAGATTTACCCGGTGTACGTGAACTATTCGAACAAGAAGGTAAAAGAATATCAAAAACGAAATTGTTGAATGTTGTTATGATGAAATAATTCGTAGCTCCTCAACATACGAAAAAACCTCGTGGTGAATTAATGAAAAATATCGATGCTGAGTATTATGGTTACATGGATGATGATGACGGTCTACTGATTCCAGCTGAAGAGAAATGCGAAAAAGAAGCTGTACGAGAGAAGATCGAACAATGGAAAGCCAATGAAGCAAATCAAAGAGCTGCAGATGAAGCTTATCATTTATCTGAAATGAATGTAAATCGATTTAGTCTTGAGAGAAGAAGTGTCATTTCAAAGTTTGTTTGTTTGATTGTAGTCTGATAATGATGATTATGTTGGAAGTCGATCGACAGCGAATGATGTGACATCAAAAGATCATGTGTTTATCGCACATGTACCTGTGCCAACTCAAAAAGATGTAAGAGAACATTGTCAAGTGAATGAAAATCTATTCGAATTTGATTTTAGATTGAACGTGCTCTATTAGAACGTAAAAAACAAGAATTATTAGCTAAATATGTTTCAGATGATCTATTAAAAGAAGAACAGGAATCGAAAGATTTATTAGGAAAATAAACGAAAAAAAACCTAATGTAAAATAAAACTAAAAAAAAGCAGCTGAAGAATTTTTTTTTCTCTTTTTTCTTTCATTTGTCTGTCTGTTTATCTATTCTCAGTAAAAGAAAGATACGCCCAAATATACACATTACATACGTACGACAAAGTCAATGAATAATGGAGTTTTTCAGATTCGACATGCATTGGTTGTTTGCATTTGTCATTCTATTTCTACTTGCATGCATTCATTTATTTATTTGTCCATTTACTAAAGTCGAAGAAAGTTTTAATCTTCAAGCCATACATGATTTACTTAAATATCAATTGAATCTATCAAATGTGAGAATAAATTGACTAGAGAGAGAGAGAGAGAGAGAGAGCGAGAAAGAGAAATTTATCATTTGTATGTATTTGTTTTTTTTAGTATGATCATTTAGAATTTCCTGGAGGTAATTATTTTGAAATATTAAAACAAAGAAGAATATTCTATTTAGTTGTACCACGAACATTTCTTGGACCGATTTCGATCGCTTTATTAGCATGGCCTTTTGGATATATTGATTCGATCTATTTACAATATCTGGGTAAATACCTTGTTGTTGTTTTTTCTGTTGAATGTAAATCAATTTATTTAGTTCGAATAATTTTGGGAATATTCGTTGTATCGGGCTTGACTAATCTATATAAATCATTGAAGGGATATTGTGATGTATCGACAAGACGTTGGTGGTTAGCATTGCTTGTAACACAATTTCATTTTTTATTTTATTCAACACGAACATTACCAAATATATTTGCACTTGTTATCGGTGAAATTTAGTTAATTCAATTGAAAATTAAGATTCTAATTTGACATTTATTTAGTTTTACATACGTTTGCATATTGGCTATCTGGTCGAAAGAAATCTCTTGTTTGGTCATCGGCATTTGCAATTTTAATCTTTCGATCGGAATTAGTTGTTCTATTAGGTTTAATTTTGTTACAAGAAGTTTTCATACGAAAACGTTTGGCTTTTTGGCAAACATTGAGTCATGGTCTAATTGCCAGTTGTCTAGCTATTGGTTTGAGCGTGTTTATTGATAGTTACTTTTGGCAACGATGGCTTTGGCCAGAAGGTGAAGTTCTTTATTTTAATACAATTCTTAATAAAAGTTCACATTGGGGTGTATGTAGAAGATTTGATTTGTAGTTGAAGATTTGATTCTGTTGTTGTATTTGAATAGACATTTCCGTTTTGGTGGTATTTTTATTCGGTTTTACCACGTGCACTTGGTGCATCTCTTATTCTTCTACCATTGGGTTTAATTCGAAATCGAAATCTCTATTCAATTGTTCTACCAAATTTAGTTTTCATTCTTATCTATTCACTTCTACCACATAAAGAACTTCGATTTATTATTTATACATTTCCAATATTGAATATTCCAATAGCACAAGCTTGTTCTTGGCTGTTCGTAGATATATTTTTCGAACAGGAAAAAGTTATTTCATGTTTTTTTTTTGCGTTCGTAATTCAGATTTCAAAGTCGACGACGATGGGCAATTATTTTGAAATTATTTGTTATTGGATTATTGTCAATTAATCTTGCTCAAACAGGTGTTTCACTTATTGCATCACATTATAACTATCCCGGTGCACAAGCATTATTGAAATTGCAAACATTAAAAAGAGATCAAACATTTGCTAATGTTCATATCGATGTGTATTCCGCAGAGAATGGTATTTCGAGATTTTTAGAAACGAACCAATGGATGTAAGTGTAGACGAATTGAATTGAATTCGTTCGAATGATGTTCTTTTTTGTTTTGTCGTTTCAGTTACAATAAAACAGAAGATTTAACAATCGATGATCTAGTTAAATTTGATTATTTATTAGTCGAATCGAATAGCAATGATGATCCTCGTTTACTTCCGTATCTATCTCGAAATTTTCGAATTATTGATTCTATTCATGCTTTTCAAGGATTTAGTTTTGATAAACAAACATTGTTAAACATTCGATTGATTCCGAAAATTTTTATTTTAGAAAAAAAATCAATAAAAACAGTTGTTTGACTTTGATCTTTTGTTTTCTAGATAAATTTTTATCAAATGTTTTCAATATATAAAACCATTCATCCACCAACAGGCATTGAACATGCTGTTTGGGCACGTTTTCTATCGCCAACAGAAAATAATTTAATTATCACCAGTGCGAATCATCTCTATGTCTATCGAATAAATTCGTCAACAAAAAAATTCGAATGTTTACATACATTTATACTTTGGGGCAATGTTTGTACAATAACTGTTTGCCGTCTTAGTTCAATTTCATCGAAAGATATTCTTTTCCTCTCATTTCTCGATGCAAAACTATCGTTAATTGAATTCGATTCAACAATTCAAGATTTAAAAACTCTTTCCATGCATTATTTCGAAGATGAATTAACTAAAGAAGGACAATGGTTTAATTATTCGACGCCTATCGTTCGTGTCGATCCCGATATGCGTTGT
>ERZ781399.3531-NODE-3531-length-11933-cov-3.883903_pt1 | contig 11933 bp, 10 predicted proteins | sample MGYA00511014_ERZ781399 | MGnify/ENA primary metagenome ERZ781399 (study PRJEB29847, sample SAMN06458254) | wastewater metagenome | isolation source: Wastewater bioreactor | place: South Africa: Cape Town | study: EMG produced TPA metagenomics assembly of the...
AAAATTTTCTTGTTTTTTGTTAAACTATTTTAGTCAAATGCAGAATCCTTATACCAATGGATATTATCCTTCTAAACAACCAACAATGTCCAATCAAGTTAAACGACCAGCTAGAGAAACGACAGCTCCTAATACACTTTTAACAACAGCTGGATCAGCAAACAGACAAATACCATCAACAGGACCAGACGCTAAACAAACATTTCCATCACAAAATGGAGAAGAAGAAGATGGTGATGATGACGATGATGATGAAGACGATGACGATGACGATGATGATGACGATGAAGAAGAAGAAGAATCTGATGATGGTAGTAGCGATCGTTTTAGCATTAAATCTGATTTAGCACAAGTCAATGAAGACTCATCAAAAGCATTGTTAGCACCTCTTCTATACACTCGACCTCATTTACGAGCAACATTTTTCTTTGATCAACTTGTACAAGTTCTACCACAATCACCTAGCGATACGAATCAACCAGCTATTGTCGAAATTATTTCTGCAAATGTAAGAAGTTACTTTCGAATGTATCTCTATTCCATTTCCAATTTAGAGTGTTCATTCAATGGCACCATCCTTAGTTGCAGAACGACAACTAATGTCGGATTTTATCGGTCCATTAACTTCGTAAGAGAAAATTTTGTCTTTCAACGATGTTAAACTCTTCGTATTCGATATTCTAGTTCAACTGCTAAATCAAATGTTATTCGTTATTGTGAACGTCAATCACAATTAGCTAATAAAGCTCTTCATATAATCGATCGAGATGCTTTGTCAATACTCTGGCAGTATATGGCATTACTTGTGAAAAGCAATGGTTTACTCGATATTCGAGTTGACATTCCAAAAATCCTTTGGTCATCGGGTAATACGAATACTCAGACTATTGATGAATCATCAGCAAATAGTAATCACACACAAACATCATCGTCAACAGCAACGATTGAAAATTCTCTACGTGAATTTCTTGCACTTGGTGAAATCGATACGAGCATTAAATTTGCTTGTGAAAATCAATTATTTACTCATGCATTGATCATTTCTTATTTAACCGATAGACAATTATTTGAGAAAACTATACACAAGTAAAATTGAAAAATTGATCGTTTGTTTTTATTCATATTTTACTTTTGCCTTCTTTTACTTTGTAAAGTATTATAAGTAATCTTGATAATGGCGATGTTTTGAAAACATTCTACGAATTAGGCGCTGGTTCCACACCATCTGTTGTGACGGTATGATTAGAACGAGAGCAAAATGAATAAATACTACTTTATCATTTCTAGAATGTTACAAAAGCACATTACGGAGATTGGAAACGTCATTTAGCTGTCATCTTAGCCAATCGAACAGATACAAATGCACAATTTGTTGATCTTTGCGTTAAAACTATGGGAGACACACTCAGTAATTCAACATTTTCTTTCGAGAATGAAAACATATCTGTTTAATTTCATAGTTACATCCGGTCGTATCTATGCCGGTCATTTTTGTTATTTAATTGCTGGTATCCCATTTGGTTCATATCGAAATAATGCCGATAAAATTGCAGCTATTGGAAGTATACATGCTGGGTAAATAAAATAGCTCGATGATTTTCTTTTGAAAAACGTTCCGTTTTTCAGTCAATCAAATCCGTCATTCGCATCAATTCCAAATTTACAATTAACTGAAGTTTATGAATATTCAATTCGAAAATGTCTAAGAAATTTTATTGTAAATATTCATCTTTTGATTAAATGTTTAACTCAAATGACAATTGTCTCGTTCTTATTTAGCCATTGAAAATTTATTATGCATCGAAATTAGTTCTTCATGGTTTGAAACGAGAAGCGTTGGCTTATTGTGAAGAAATCGGACATTCATTGATTAAAGAAGGAAATAGTGCCTATGCTCAATTAGTTGATTTACAATTGTTTATTCTCGTATGTGTTCAATTTACTATTTCGTGCAAATTGATTCGATTTCAATTGTAGATCGCAGAAAAATCGAGAGCATTCAGCCGAAATTTTCAACTTGATCCAACGTCGTATAAAGAACCAACATGGCTTTTAGAATTACAACGGATTATTCATAGTTTAACTGTAAATTGATTCATTTGAAATCAAAAAAACAATATTTCATCAATCGTTGTTTTAGGATAATGCGTTTTTAAATCGAACTGTTCGTGATGAATCAATCAATTCATCTTATGTTCAACAACCACAACAGCCAACTAATCTCCCAATTTCTCGAGTAACAAATGTCCAGCCATCAGTTGAACAAGCAGTAGCAAACATTCAACCACCAGTTGCATCCTTTTCATCGACGGCTAATGTTCGTTTAATCACTAGTTTTTATTCGAAATATCCATTGAATTTTATTAATAATAGGTTACCAATGGTTATGATCAAATGAATCAACAATCATCTGAACAATTAACATATCAAAATCAAATAACGAATAATTATCATAATACACTTCAAGGTCAGATTTTATATCAACAAAACTATTTGTTCATATTCAGTATTTTTTTAGTCGATACAAATGTGCATTATCCAACACAAGTTCAACCAACTTATTATGAACCACCTCCACAACAACCACAACAACAGCAACAACAACAACAACAACCTGCACAAGCATATTATCAATCTGGTACTCAACCACCAGACACAAATAACTATTCTCAACAACAACAATGGGCTCAGCAAACTACTCAATCGGATCATTTAAATGTTTCCTCACAAGTTACTGCAAATAATACGTCATTTTATCCAACACCTTCGGATCAATCAACATACATCCAACCAGGATTCACCAGTACACCAAATCCGTATGCCTCTCAACAACAACAACAACAACAACCACCAACGCAACCATGGTATCCATCTGGACAAAACGAACAACAAGAGGTATGTACAAGTTGAGAAGTAGATCTTTGTAGAAATAGGAGAAGAAAAAATGACTTATTTAATCGTAATCAATCTCTTAACAGCAGCAGCAGCAGTTGGAATCGTTGAGGCGTCGATCATCGATTGTAACGTTTGCTCCACAATCGAATTGGCAACAACAACAGCAGCAGCAGCCATCGACGGTAGCCGATAATAGAAAATTGTCATCGACATCGACGCATTCCAATACGAGTTCGACTAGTTTGAAAAATAATTTTGATACGACTAATTTCTATCAACCGCCACAATTAAAACGTTATTCAACGGTATTCATCTCTTCATATATATATATATATATACATTTGTATTTGTATCAAATATAACACATCTGCATATTTAACTGACGCTTTTTTTTTTGTGTCACTTTCTAACTGAACACAAACACACTTATTTTTCTATGGCATTTCAGTCTTATTATTTCGTTCCGTACTGTTTTGATGTTCTGTTAAAATTTAATCGAACAAGAAATGAATTTGATTTCTAATCTTTACATGTATTTAGAATCAAACATCATCAATCAGTGAAGAATTTGCACAACAACCAGAACAACAACAACAACAACAACAGCAACAAACAAATGGACAACCAAAAAAGAAACACGCAATTTTCGATGATAGTGACGATGTTTTTCCAGTAAAATAACTATTCAACAATGAATAAGAAACGAAAGTTTTTATAATAAAAATTGAATTTAGAATGCAAACAAAACGACAGATAATAAATCAAATGCAAAAACATCAGCACCAGCAGCTAATCAAGATGGTGCAGGTGCAGGAAAAACTGGTTTCTTAGGAAGTCTATTAGGTCGTGTTGGATTCAAAAGATCAGCACAAGCACATTTGCCAGATGATAAAAACCGAGCAGTAAGAAAGCAAAACATTTTCAACCATTGAATTCAATGATTATTTTAGTTCAAATTCGATGAAAAGACTGGCCGATGGATTGATACATCAAAGCCTGCTGACGAACAAGCAGCGTCACAAGTACGACCACCTCCAATGATGCCATCAAATAATACATCAACAACAGGAACAAATAATTCTGCACAATCAACAGCACCGCCATCATTTAATCCGTCGATGCCTCCTGCATCATCTCAACCACGAACATTAAGTTTTGCAGCTGGTTCAACAACAACAACAACAACAACGACGACGACCAATAATCATGCAGTGCCTCCAGCTAATGCAGTGACTTATCCACCACAAGTGAATGCACCTACACAATCGGCACCTCTTCAACCACCAACTCAAACACAATTACCACAAGAACAGCCGCAGCAACCACAACAACAGCAGCAAAAGATGCCAGCTAAATTATCAGCTGCTCAACAACGGCTGCAAGAAATGCGACAACAACAAGCGGCTGCACTACAAAATCCAACTCCACCAGTTGCATCATCAAATCAATTCTCTCTTAGAAATAGACGTAAGTCCTTCCCTTCAAAAGTTAAATGACAAGTCTAGAAGCTTTAATTTAGCCACTCAATCTCGTTATGTTGATGTTCTTGCTTCGACAAAAGGCGCTGTTGCTCCAACACCAAACGTTTCCTTAAATGATCTTATGCCAACACCTTCCACTGGTGTTCCATCATTTGCAGCATCAAATCAACCTAATAATTATTTTGTACCAGGTTTGTTTTGAATTGATATGTGATTCCATTTTTCGATCTCCTAAATTTGCTTTCACGCTTGTCATTCTGCTCACTTAACTGAAATGCTTTAGAAATTCGTCTAGCAAATGATTCAACTGATGCTGAAGTTTCATGGATCAATTCTCATGTAACACAGATTCACTAACATTAAAATACAGACTAACACACGCATGCCTTTTTTTATCAGTTAGGACAAAAAAACACGTTTTTCATTCGGGATTAAGAGTTATTTTGTTGCTTTTTCGGCAGATTTGATTTTGCTTGACAGAAATATTTGTATCGATGTGTCTATTTAGGTCCAGTACAACAGCCAACAGCAGACAGTCATGAACAATCATCATCTTGATCAAAAACTTTAGTTCGACTCCTTTAGACTTGGTTATGGTTTTAGAATGAAACATTTCGCGAACTTCTTTTTCCGATCTTTGTTTCGCTTTATTTATTTATTTTTCTCTGTTGTTATATTTGTTGAGGGTGGTTGTCTATCGCACATACATTCGGTTCGTTTTCTCTCTTATCTTCGCTATTTATTTGTATTGATCGAAAACAAAACACACAGAAAATTACGTGAGGAGGAGCTTATGCGTACATTTCATTGTCGTTATTTCTCCACACCGAATCATTTTTTTTATTGTAAATCTGTATGTGCGCATCTTCTCTATAAAAAAAATTTGTTTTGTTTCTTCTAAACGTCAATTTTAAACATATATATATGTGATAGTTTCGAAAAGAAAACTGAATATGATTTATCTATTTCGAGTGCATATCGCTCAAGGATTTTTCATTTCGAAGTTTGTTCATAGAAGTGTGAAGGACTCTCGATCATGTGTACGCATACGTACACACATTTCAAATAAGAGAATACCTATCGATTATTCTGTTTGCATACAAATTTGTTAACATGAATACCAAAGACTTCAAATTTTTATTTGTTTTATTTGTCTCACTAATTATATTCCATCACGTGAACACTCAATGCCTTTATCCAACGTGGGAAACGACGTGTCAAAAATATTGTCTGGAAAATAAATTTTATAATATTCAAACCAATCAATGTTGGAGCAAAGATCCGAAAAATCTACGTTGCAGATGTAATGGCCACGATTTCACCGAGATTATTAAACATTTAATAACAAGTGGAAACAAATAAATCAATCAATCAATCTTAGAATTTTCTTTATTCGAGAAAAAAAAAGAAGAAATATGATATTTGTCTATTGAATTCACCTTGTAGTAATAAAACACTGAAAGACAAGTAAAAGAATGGAATAATTTGCTTAATCGAAAGTGTAATTTCTCTTTTTGTACCAAACAAAAATAAGCGATCAAAATTCAAATACCTTTCATACAAGGTCTTTTTTATTATGACCTTCATTCGAAGGATAAATGTCAACTGGAATACCCTCGTGAGATTTCATTGAGTTCAAACTATTTAATTATGATTAAACTAGTTCTTACAATCTAAGATAAAATAGGTAAGATTTTATTATGTTTGTAAAATAAAAAGCAAAAAAAAATACTTCTACATAAACGACAAACACACGTACACACACAAGTCGACAACTGCGAATAAATCCCCGAAAGTTTTTTTTGTATCGAATGATTAGAATTTCAAAACAAAAATAGTTAGTTTACAAAAGGAACAATATTTTACGAAATAAGTGTATTGTTCCTTTGAAGCAGTAATGGAAAGTTCTAGAGATTGGACCATTTTCGAAAGAACATCAACATCAAGAACAACTAATAGATAAGCTTCAGGATTCCACGTCTCCAATTCCACAAACACAAGATTGTTCCTATGATTATTCTTTAAATACTATTGATCGAGAATTCGAAATATTTCAATGGCTCAAAAACAGTAAGAAAAAATATATTTATATTGAATATACTTATTTACTTCTCTGTTTTAATTATTCTCATTGTCAAGATCGTACATTATTTGATCATGAAGATTATTTATTGCCACAGAATTCAGATAAAACTCTTATTAAATAGACTGGATCAAATCTTTAGTCTCAATCATCTTCATGTCATTGTAAAACATAAATATTTACTGGTTCATCTTTATGTAATCATTTCTTTTTTTTCTTTCGGTTCAGTCATTTAATCAAACTTCATTCTTAAATCTTCATAAATAAATTGTTCATCAAATAAAATTCTTCCAAGAAAGATAGATTTCTTTCTTTCTTTTGAACGCGAATTTTAAACATATATGTGATAGTTAAAAAAAGCGAGAAAATTGAAAGAACATCAATCATCTATCTACGTATATAATGTGTTCGTGATATAACATGCAATGATATGTGTAATATGAGATAGGAGGTATAGCTTGTTCAGAGGGGTGTGAAGGCCAATCAGATACTTGAATGAAGAGAATACCTATGAGTTACTTAGCCTTCTTTTGTACATAGAAAGAAACGCACTTACATTTACAAAATTGTTTCAATGATTATTTTACATCGCGTGACTATACTCAATGTCTTTATCCAACATGGGAAACAACCTGTCAGAAACAGCGTCGAAGGTTTTACATTGTAGATTTAATAATCAATTGCGGTCAAGCTCTTTTTGTTAGGTTGTTTGAAACATGATACGTATTTATTGAATTCTCTTTTTTTTCTTTATATTGACGAACATCTAACGACAAATAAAAGAACTCGAAAGAATAGAAAGTATGATTATTCTTTCTCTTATCGATCGAAAATAACCGATTCAAATATCCGTTTACAAGGACTTTTTTACACTACAACCAAATGCAATTCAAAATAACCTTCATTTCAAGGATAAATACTTACAAAATGATCATCATATACATTTCGAAAGAGAAATATAACAGATAGACACACGTCCATAGATTTATGCAATAATTAGGAATCTTTATTATACTGAAGAAAAGAAAATACCAAATTTGTTTTCATAAAAAATACTTCTATATAAAAAGACAAACACACAAAGAAGAAGAAGAAGAAGAAAAACCACAACTGCGAGTAAATCCCCGAAGGTTTTTTTTGTATCGAATGATTAGAATTTCAAAACAAAAAATAGTTAGTTTACAAAAGGAACAATATTTTACGAAATAAGTGTATTTGAAGTGCATATAAAACAAAGCTGACAATCATACAAAAACAAAATACACTCCCATCTAAAACCTGATCATCGCAAGATAAGTGACATTATTCACTGTTTACACAAATTGTTATGTTGATGTTCGTGCCAAAGTAACCTGAGATGAGAAGGTAGTTTTCAAGTGTAAAAGATGAAACAGAAGAAGAAGAAGAAAGAGGATGGTAACTAATCTAGACTAAATTTGAACATATTTAGTTCATTCAATTGTTTTGAATTGATTTTTTTTATTGTTTATCATCATTAGTATGTCCATCAGAATAACGATACGACGAATAGTATTTATGCCAAGGTTGAGAACTCTAAACGAAACAAACGAATCGACAAAAGAAAAGATTTTCGTTTCGTACATAAGATTCGAGATTATGTCGAAGTGTTTGAATGATTTTATCGCTTAAATCACCGGCTGGTGAATGCCGGTGACGATAACGAAATGGTTCTCGAAGTAACGTTGCACTTGTTGTTGCTGTTGTTGTTGGTCGTGAGTAATCAGTCAAATAAACATCTACTCGAAAGCAAATTCATGATTAATTAATATTCAATTTCGAAATCATTTAAATATCAAATAATCATCGAGACTCAAAACGTAGAAACAAGAACAATTATGTTTTACCCGGTGAATACGATCTCATTTTCGATTTCATGGCAAACTGTTGCTACAAATAAACAATTACATTTGTTTTTTTTTTCGTTCTCTCAAATCAACAGTTAGATTCAATGATCGGACAACCTGCTCGAGAAATTTGGCTCGTCGACTTCGTTCACTATGTAGAGAATGTAATCGACATATCGCACAGTCTTTAATCGAATGAAATTCTAGATTATTTGTATTTTGTTTTTCGATGAGATAAATGATTAAATGATGTGAAAGAACAAGAATTTACCGTCGTCTTTACTATGATAATCGTTTGAATTGTACGAACGAAGATTCGAACGACGTCGAGGTGAAGGCGATCGTGATCGACGTTGATAGTCGACAGATTGAGATGTTTTTGCTGAACGACGAGTTGGTGATGACGAACGAGCACGTCCTCTACTTGCTGATCGAATATTTCGAGTGTTTCCTAACGAACCCGATCGAGAACGATACTCGTTACCGTTCGATGAATTCAATGAAAGTGAACTATTGACACGAGAAAGAGAATAATCGTTGACAACTAAACCATCATTGAAAACAATATAAGATTTCGGCTGACGGCCGATTAAGTTGTCATTGACCTAGGAGACAGAAAACGAGAGTTCGTTTCTACAGTTTTATTGTTCAAAAACGAAGAAATACAGACATGCCGAACAACAAATGGTCGTCGTCCTAAAGTTTTGTCAATTTGAACCACATATTTCACTTCACCTGGAACGGCTAATTCACGTAGTTTGTCTTGAGTATTACGTTGAGCGTAATCGTTTTTCACTGCCGATGAAATCGTATGAGATGTTAGCGAACGTGAAACATGACTCGAATTCATCAATGACGATCGATTCGGATAGGCAGATGATGGTTTCCATACCGGTGATTTCGATCGTTTGGGCTGAAGAAACAAAAACACACCTCCAATAAACTCTTTTCTCTCTCTCATTCGATTTGTTTTTCTTACACTTTTGCCATAAGAATTAATCGGTTTCAGAGGTTTTTTTGTTTTCTTTGCTTTTGCTAAACCCGAAATATCATCAACCGATGGACTAACCGTGAATTCAAAGCTCGGTGATACTCCCGGAAAGTCAACCGTTCGATTCAAAAGAATAAATCGTCGCAAGCCTGTATATTGTACGCGCTCGTACGAATACGGATAAAGAAAATCTTTCGCACTGGTTTCAAAACTTGCTAAGATAACCGGTGATGAACTGCCACTTTCCAACAGCTCAATAAGAACATGTTCACCTAACAGAAGAAAAGGATTTTCGGTTTTGTTCTTTTGCGAAGAGTCTTACGTTCAAGTCGTTGAATAAGATCGCGTGGTTCATGACAAGATTTAAATGTCTATACATCGAGTTAGTCTCATGTCTATTTGAGTTTAATTAAAGAAATTTATTACTTTATCGAAATAAAATCTTTGATCGACATGTAAGGGCAAATTTGGTGGCATTAAACGTGTTCGTTTATGTATGCCCAATAAACAAATATTGAGATAAATATTATTTCTTGTCGATAAACGAGTACCTGGCGCATCAACAGCGTATACATTCAATTCAACTGAATATCTATAGGTTTTATTCGATGTTGCCATTATACTAATGTTGTTAGCTGTGTATTTTTTCGAATGAATTAGTTTTTCAAATATAAAAAAATATATTTATGTATGTTCTCTAGAAGAGAGAAAGAGAAAATAGAGGGTGTTTTGAATATATAAGTGATTTATTTTAACCGCAAAATGATTAAATTTCAATAACCATTAGTCAATAATGGTGGACATGTTACGATGGTAACCTTTTGTGTAATTAGAATTTTATTTTCAAATTGAATATTTATTCGAATAGATTTGAATGTTTTTTTGTTGCATTTTAAAAATATTTATATGAATTTAAATTGTTTTGAAGAAACAGCGACATCTGTCGGCTGAATTTGTCAATTTGAATTGATTTTTTTCAAAGGAAAAAAATTGAAAACATAAAATCCACTTCGACTCAGTCAATCGAAATCAAACAGTAGAAATCCATGCATACATATCAAGATTATCCTAAATAGCCAATAATTTTTGTTGTCAATATATCGTCTTCATCTTGTTGTTCATTCGCTAGTACCGTTGTTTATTTATCTAGTTACTTCTTCTTTCCTTCTCTATTTTACTTTATGACTCAATTATTTTATGATTCTTTTATTTTTTCTATTCTCTTATCTATGATTTTTCATAACTAAAGACTAGTATATATACCACTCGCATTTTATTCGTATCGTGCTGTTGTTTTTTTCCTTTGCTTTTGCGTTTACCACTAGTCTCTAATGATGTCAAGAGTGTGAGAAACGAGATCTGTTATAATTTACCTATATTTATCTTTAGATAAGATTAAATAAAATAAAATAAAAATAAAAGAAATAGAAATATATTTCTAATGACAGACGATAAACAAGAAGCAACTACGACCGAACTTGATGCATGGATTGAACAATTAAAAGAATGTAAACAATTGCAAGAAAATCATGTGAAATTTCTTTGTGATCGAGCCAAAGATATTCTTTCCAAAGAATCCAATGTTCAAGAAGTTCATTGTCCTGTGACCGTATGCGGTGACGTACATGTAAGCAAAGACTGTCGACATTCTTTGCATAGCATATTCATGATGATACCATTGTTTGTTCTTCGTTATCTAGGGTCAATTTCATGATCTCATGGAACTATTTAAGATTGGAGGCGATTCGCCGAATACGAATTATTTATTTATGGGCGATTATGTTGATCGAGGATATTATTCAGTTGAAACAGTGACTTTACTTGTTGCGTTGAAAGTTCGTTATCGAGATCGTATAACGATTCTTCGTGGCAATCATGAATCTCGACAAATCACTCAAGTTTACGGATTTTATGATGAATGTTTGAGAAAGTACGGCAATGCCAATGTATGGAAATATTTTACTGATCTGTTCGATTATCTTCCACTAACAGCTATTGTTGATAATCAAATTTTCTGTTTACACGGTGGTTTAAGTCCATCGATAGATACATTAGATCATATTCGAGCATTGGATCGAATTCAAGAAGTACCACATGAAGGACCCATGTGCGATTTGCTTTGGTCCGATCCGGATGACCGAGGTGGCTGGGGTATTTCGCCACGTGGTGCTGGCTACACCTTCGGACAAGATATATCCGAAACATTCAATCATACCAATGGTTTACAATTAGTATCTCGTGCCCATCAACTTGTTATGGAAGGTAGATTTGCCATATTGTTTCATTGAATCGAAGACATTTAATTGATTTATGTAATCTAGGATACAATTGGTGTCATGAGAAGAATGTTGTGACGATATTCTCGGCTCCGAATTATTGCTATCGATGTGGAAATCAAGCTGCTATTATGGAGTTGGATGATTCATTGAAGTATTCGTTTCTTCAATTCGATCCTGCGCCAAGACGTGGCGAGCCACATGTAACACGAAAAACACCTGATTATTTTCTTTAAATTCGTTCTCATCATCAATGTTGTCTTATAATTCGATATGCCCAAGAAAAACAAAAACAACGATCTTTTTTTTTCCAAAAAAAAACAAACTTAAGGATAGTATTCA
>ERZ781399.3532-NODE-3532-length-11930-cov-4.251284_pt1 | contig 11930 bp, 10 predicted proteins | sample MGYA00511014_ERZ781399 | MGnify/ENA primary metagenome ERZ781399 (study PRJEB29847, sample SAMN06458254) | wastewater metagenome | isolation source: Wastewater bioreactor | place: South Africa: Cape Town | study: EMG produced TPA metagenomics assembly of the...
ATACATTACCTAATAACAAGGACAAATATCTTCTACTTTCACGTATTTGGCATCGTTTACTATTAACAAGTATGATTGAAAATAGTTTCGAAATCTATGTTACAAAAGATTTACAAATTACAAATGATAATAAACAATCGTCATCATCATCATCATCATCAATACAAACAGTTACACATCCAACTGAAAATGATGTTAAACAAATTGAATCACTGATAACAAGAGGAAAAACACTAGAAATTGATGAAATCGGTTTTAATATCATTCGAGAAATGATTATTTATAAAGAAGCTAAAACATTATTCAATCATTCAAATGGAAATCTTTTCGAAAAAGCTGAATGTCAAACGCAAACACGTTTGACAACATGGTGTTCAAATCGCGTTAAATATTCGAAAATAGTGTTTTTCCTATGCAATATCTATCAAGTTAAAGAAGATATATTCGAACGTTTATTTTGTGCTGGTTCAATGCATCAAAGTACGCCTATTCATACACATCTTCAACGATTTTTAGAATCATCAACATCAATGGATATTTAATAGAGAAAAAAAAACACATCAATTGCATTTTAATGTTTCATTTTGTTCCTGTATAGTTCTTTCTTTCTTTTTTCAAGTCCAACAATGAACCGTCAGACGGAGAAAAAAAAATGGCAAATTCGATTCGATGCTGAAAAGTATCGTTAAAAATTAAACAAAGACAAAAGCAGTCGTTATTGTATTTGTTTTAAATTTATATATATATATATATGCATATATCTATTTGTTTTTTGTTTGTGCGTGTGTTGTGTAGAACAGTTTGTGAAGAAAAGACCAGCAAAAATCAAGTGTTTAGTCTTGCTAATAATGTTTCTCGTTTTTTTTGTGTATATTTATCAAGCGAACAAACAAAAAAGAACATAATTCTTACATGTGAAATAAAATGTTTTCAATTGAAACCATAGAAATAATTCAATGACAAAATAATAGACGTGATATTTCTTGTTTTTCATGAACTCTTGACATTTCTCGTGCTTATTCTTCTTTTGTTTTTGTTGAAAGAAATGACAAAAACATGTTTTCCTTATTTTTTGTTATTCGCATCGAGATAGACATGTTTTCATGTCCTTGAATAATGAGTACAAAAAATATTTTCATTGCCTATTCGTTTCATTAACAACTAAAATGATATATTACGAGGCCGTAAACACATTTTCTTCGTCATCAAAAGAAACAAATAGTACATTATATTTCACTTGACAAGGCTACTCGTTTTATTTGCATCGAGTAAAGAAACACAAAAGAGACAAATCGAAAACTTTATCGAATATACGTATATATATATATATAAATAGAATAGATTTATCATTTATTTATAATGTCAATTAAACAACAATAAACAGCATAGAGAAGAACTAACAAACGCCGAAATATTTATCAATGAGATATACAGCCGAAAAATGAAATGAGAATATATTTTGATTAGAGAAAACAAAAATTAGAATAAAGCACATTTAGAAAACAGGTGTTATTGTTGTTTTCATTCTATAGAACAAAATAAATTCTAGTGTTTTAGATTTTGTTTTCTTAGAGATATTTTAATTGAAGATAATAAAAAAAAAACAAACAAACAAACAAACGAGATTCTTCTCAGGATAAGACGAAGAGTTAAACGTTAGTGTATAATATTTGAAAAGAAAAACGCGAACAATAGAGAGAAAGAAATGAGTGGTCATCACAAATTGTTAAAGAGAAAGTATGTAATGAGGAGCACCATCAATCATACTCTCTCCATAGAAGAAGAAGAAGAAAAAAAAACAAAACTGATTGCAAATAGAACGAGAAAAAAATATTCATAAATTAAAGGATCAATGCACGAAATACTACTACTGTTGTTGCTGTTGTTGTTGTTGTTTTTGATGTTGGATAATTTTCCACCGGCAAAATGAGAAATCTTGTGGAATGCATAAAGAGCACCAGCGAAAAACATGTTTTTTGTTTAAGCATTATTAATAATAGGTTGTGGTTCAATAGTTGATGAGATTTCTGATTCATCATCACTCGTATTTTCTTCGTCATTGTTGATTTTTTTTCTCATTAAATAAAGACTATCCGAATGACGAAGTTCGTGTTTTTGATCATTATCTTCATCTTCAATAATAGGACTACTATCAGATATGGAATTTTCATCAATAAGTTCTGGCATAGTTTCTTCCTGATTTTTACCATTTGACAATGGTCTAAATAAACATCAAATAGGTTATTCTATATATATATACATGATTAGTGAACAGTCAAACATACTCAGCGAGATCGACATTGACCTGTTCAACTTTAATGACTTCATCAATTGATGGCTGAGTTTCAACATTTTCTTCATTTGATAAAATAACTTCAGTGTTTTCATCATTTGATGGTTGAGCTTCTAGATTTTCTTCATTTGGTGGAGGAATTTCAGCGTTTGTATCAACTGATGGTTGAGCTTCAATAGTTTCGTCACTTGTTGATTGACTTTCTGTTGGAATGTCTTCAGTTGTTATTTCTTCGAAATCATTGTTTATTAAAGTCGTTGAAGGAATTTCTTGTTGTTCAGTTCCATTGGTAGTTGGCTTTTCTACTGAAATAGTATTACTTTCGAGTTCTTTCTGTTTTCGTTGTTGTTCATCTTCATATAAAATCGAATTTCGTTGACAAATACATTCGATATCATTTAACCATTTCGATTTTTGTTCATTTAATTCTCGTGTATTTTCATTGTTTCCATTTGAAGTACTCGTTGATCCTCCAAAGCCCAATGTCATTCGTCGAAGATTTGTAAACGACAAAAGACTATTTGTTTGTGTTGTTGGTGGTGTTGATGTTGATGTTGCTGTTCGATCAATATTATTATTTGAATTAATCGATGATGAAAGAACTGGATCAATGTCAAATCTTAACAATGATTTATTCGTTTTCATAGCTATGGCTATTCCGCAGATTCCACTGATTTGTATTTGATTTTCTCGTAGATCAATATATTGAATAACCGATGATTCAGCTATGTATTCTGCGAGTGCAATAGCAGCTTGATCAGTCAAACGACAATTTCGTAGAATTAATTCATTGATTGTTCGATTGGTTAGTAGAGCATCACGTAAGAAATAGAAACCTTCGTTCGTTATTTGATTATGACTTAAATTCAATGAACGAATTGTACGATTATGTAATAAAGATTTAGCAAGAAAGCCAATGCCTTGATGAGTCAATTGATTTGATTGAAAACTAAGTTTATAGATGGCATTTTGTTGCGTATGATTTTCATCGTATTGACTTAATTGTGATGCAATATGAGATAGACCGTTATCTTGTAAAGAATTCGAACGTAAATCAAGAAAATGAAGAAATTGTCCACATGATCGAATCAATTCATTTATCAGTATTGAATCTTGAATTTGTAGACCTGAATTTAAAGAGAAAAGGAGAAGAAAAAACAACAACAATGTCAAATGATTAGTATTTCAAACATACGATTATCACAAAGATAAAGTTCTCTCAAACAAACACACGATCGCAGATTTTGTATAAATTTTTGTAAGATTTTACCATTTAATTGACATGATTCAACATGTAATTCATATAATGTCGATGATAAACGTAATGAACGGCCAAAACCTAGCATACTCGTATCGTCAAAACGTATCGAGTTCATATCTAATCGTTCTAAATAACGTGTTTTACGTAAATATTTCGTTAGCCCTTGATAGCCTTGCACGCCAATCGAACGATTATTCGAAAGATTTAAATGAGTACATGTTTCATAATATTCAATAACATCAAACAATTGAACAAGTGCTAAATCATCCGAAAATGATGAATCAAAATCTAATGTATAAAATCGACAACGTGAAAAAATCTCTTCGATTGCATCGATATGTTTGAGATCTAAACGTTCATTGATAATTCTTAAACAATCTAAACGATCTTGAAATGATTTTCGTGTATCATCGATGGTACTCAATTGATCGAGAAGACAATTCAATGGACGTATTTGTAAACGTTGACATGCAGCACGATAACGTTGAAGAGTAACACCGAGAGATAACAATGGTTGATTTGATAATGGTTCAGGCGCTATGGAAACAATACGTAATTGAGATTCATCACTTGGAAAATGTACACGACGTTTATGACTAACAGTTGATATCGGTTGATCATCTGTTACTGTTGTTGATTCGACTATTGTTTCGGTTTCATCGTGATTTGACATTATAATAGAAGCGAATTTTCTTTTTCTTGTAAGTCAAATTGTTATTGTTTTTCGTTTTACATATCTGAAACAAGAAATGAATGATCTGATTTAGTGTTTTATTTGACAAGTAAATGAGAAAGAAAAATGAATAATCGAGGATTAGACAAATGATTCTCTATTCAGTCCATCGATGAAGACAATGTTGATTTCGACAAACATAATAGAGTGTCATACGATCCTTAAAAACAAATAATTCAATTTAAAGTATTCAAATCGAAATAATAATTTTAAAAAAACAACGTACTTCTCCACGTGCTGATTGCGCTTGAAAGAAAACTGCATCATTATTCCGACATTTTGGACCTGGTTTTTTTTTGTCATAAACAAATAAGAAATGAAATTCTCAAGAGAATCAATTTAATTAACTTACAAGGGTGATCGCTAGTACGTGGTAATGTCGGATCCGAAATGACATCAGTGACTATTTGTGTCAATTCACTAGAAAAAATTAAAAGAAAAGAAGAAAATTTGTATGTATGAGAATTTCTTTAGTGTTTTTGTTTTTGCCTATTCGTAATAAAAAAAAACTTACTCAATTTCATGAGTTATCTTATTGACATAAATACATGGATTATCTGCTGCTTGTTGATGTTGACAACGACGACACTAATCAAAATCAAATTTGGTCAATAAAATCAACAAGTTTTGTCTTACTGCGTAAAGTAAAATACGATTTTCTTTATCTTCTTTTGGATATAACATATTATTGCTAACAGAGATAGAAAAAAAGAACAACAAAATGTTTTTCTATGTGAAATCATTGTTAACAAACCATTCTTGACAAAATTTAATCCCAACAAAACCTGAATTAATCGAACTACTTGTTGTTGCTTCCATTGATGAAATCAATCTGAAAGAAAGAATTCGAATACAAATATTCAATTGTTTAGAAATATATAGAGATAGAGATATTTAGATTCTTATTCATTGCACAAATCAAGTGTACTAATCGATTGATTTCAAGTGTATACTAGCGGAAGTATGTGAGAGAGTGAGGAACAAAAAAAAACGAAGAAACAGAACTAGCATTTGCATTAACAGAGACAGTAACCGATAACTAGAAAAGAACCAACCATGATCATCTTCCTTCTTGTTGGTTGAAATTGCACAACCAGTCAAATAGAAGGTTGATGATTTCTCTTTCTCTGCTACTATTCACGACATCTACTAGGATCGTAGATGAAGTTATTAACTAACGAAGTTTTTTATTTTATTTTATATGCACACAGTATAGAAGAGAAAATAGTACATTGGATTGTTAGACTGCCATTTGCTTGTACAAATGCGAGAATACTTTTCAGGTCAATTCGATTCAAATTCTTTAACGTCTAGCCTTCTGTCTAGTTCTTCAATTAGCAATACTGCTGTTGTACGATATTTGTCGTCCACAATAATTACATCAACTAAAAAGAAACTGTCATATTTCCATTATATACGAATTCGACTTGCAATTCTTTTGAAATGAATGATGAGGGTGTTTACAACTTTGTCAAGTTATCAAACGAAATTTAATGATTTTATTTCTATATATGATTATGAAAAATAAAGTTTAAAGCACACAGTAAAATAAATTTTAGTTATGTTAAACGATCGTTGGATGCTAAAAGAAAAAGAAATGGAAATTAGTATGAAAGAATAATATTATAGTAGACGAAACATTACGTTGAGAAAATATTCCATGATGATTGTACTGTTGTTTTTAACTTTCTTGATTTCATCATAAAATTGACGAAATTCTTGAGCAGCTTGATCTCGTAAAGCTTGAGCATCGGATGTTTGGGCATTGATGAAAACATAATCACCACGACTGTTAGGAGAACAACCGAAAAGAGGTAGTAAATTCAATGTTCCCGGCTAAAATATTTTATTGAGAAAAACAACGAGAGAAAAAAGTCAATTAAATACAGACTTTGTTTGTCAACTGTTCAATAATACTCGGGTCTAGAAATGGTGGTTTTGGTACGCCTGATTTTGTTACATATAGAACAGGTGTAAGTGTATGAATCATACTATCAAGATGTTCATTTATCTAAATTTAACAAAATAGAGATGTAAGAATAAAAAGATGAATATACGTGTTCTGAATTAACATTATCTCGTATAATCTTGTCAGCTGGGATGATCTGATAAGATGAAAATGGGATTGTAGTGATCATCTACGAAAATAAGTCAGAGAAAAAATATGAATCTATGAGATAAAAAAATGTTACAGTGTGAGAATTTTCCAATGATGTCACATCGGTTTCTTTCGTCTTTTTTAATTCATTATAAAATTGACGAAATTCATTTACGATTTCTTCACGTCGGTTTGTTTCTTCCTGTGAATTTGCATTGACAAATACATAATTACCTTGATGATTCGGAAGCCAACCAAACGAATTTAAGATACTTAACGTACCTGGCTGCAAAACAAAAATCGATTATTACGAGAATAGAAGAAAAACAAACTTTATCAGTTAATGGCTGAAGACTATTTGGATCGAGAAATGGTGGCTTTGGCACGCCGGGTTTAATCATAAATAAAATAGGTGTGAGAGCATGTACCAGGATGTCAAGATCTTCTTTGACCTACAGAAAGAAAAACAAGTCAGTTGTTGAAAAATTTTGACATTGAGAGAAATGCACATGATCAGGTCGAATATTTTCTTTGATAATAATTTGACTAGGCAAATTTTTATATGATAAAAACGGTAGAACAGACATGATTGTTATTAGTTTCCGATGAATATTTATATTTGTCTGTCAGGTTTGTAAGAAGAATTCTAAATGTTTTTTGTTATTGTTGGAATATGAAGATAGATAGAAAGACAACAAAATGGTTTCTTCCTCTCTCTCTCTCTCTTTTTTTCTCTTCTGTTCTCGATGTACGTTTTTTTTCTTTCTTCGGACATTTTCTTTCATTTATCATCAATCTAAAAGAGTATTCCGATACTTTAATATCCAAAAACACGAGACGAAGAAGAAAACCGTTACATATCATATTTTCCGATCATTTGATAGGATTCATAACAATGTCAAAATAGAATCGATCAGATATGTTTGTGTTATCAATTAAGATATCATGTGTACGAAGATCATATCCTTTTTGAATACAATCAATTAACAAAATAAAATTTTATATAACAAGTTTATTCAACATTGACTCGAAGATAAATATCAAGGGGTCTTTTTAATGACAAATCCAGAACCTAGAATTGACCTCTTTCCTTTTTGTTTGATGGATATACGCGCAGGACAAAACGAAAGGCGATGATAGAAGACATTATTAATCATCATTATCATCATATAATTGCATAGAATACATAACAAACAGTTTTAAAATGCCCTTGCATAGATGAGTGAAATAGAAAAACTAATACATACTGTTCTTGAAAGAACTAATAAACACCGAAACAAAAATAAGTTATCTTGATCTAATTGGTGTTTTCTGACGAATTTTATTATATTAGCGTACATACGTGACATTGATACGTTGTTTACAACTGATAGAAGAATTTTACTCTCAACGAAGATCAATGATTATTATTTGTTTTGTCAAACTATCATTTTTATAGGATATTAAATCTTGTTTCTTTTTCACACATAAAAACAAATCTATATAAACAATAACATATAGATATGCCCTAGATTCTAGTCTAGTCTGTCTATCTATCTATCGATTCGATATATATATATATTTTTTTCTATACAAACACATTCATTCATTTAATTTTCTTTTTCGTTTTCAAACCATGCTTAAGATAAACTATTATGCCGTTGGTCTTTGTGCCGTGATTAACATGATTCTTGGCGCTCTTTGGCATTCGCCATTACTTTTCGGTGAATTATGGGCTCGATTAATGAATCTCGATTTAAACAAAATGAAAGCCGATAAAAATGTACAAAAACAAGCTCAAAAAGGTTATTTAATTGCGACAATTTGTCATTTAATCAAAGCAACTGTTCTTGCCTATATTATCGAATATACACACGCAGCAAGTTCATGGTTCGATGGATTAAAACTTGGTTTTATTTTTTGGCTTGGCTTTACATTAACAACAATGTTGCCGAATCAATTCTTTTCGAGACCGAATTTTTCATGGTTACTTGCAATTATTACTATAGCTTATCCAATGGTTAGTTTATCAATTGATGGTGCTATACTAGCTGCTTGGCATTAGATTAACATTTAGAAATTTTTATCGATTATATATATGTGTGTGTGTGTGCGTTTATTTCTTGTGTCGAACTATATAGTTATTTTTCTTTTCTGAAGTAAACGGAGGATAGATGTTGATGAAATAAAAAATGGTCGAACCAATCAGTAATTTTTGTTCTTTTACGAAGCGAATAAACAGAAAAAAAAGGAACATTTGTACATTTGAAAATTATTGAAATTTTACTAATAGATAATGACAGTCGATACTGCAACTGTGCCTGAAAATAAAAAAGACAATCCTTCTATAGTTAGCATTTTGTTGCGTTTTAAAATTGAAATTTTGTATTTTCGATTAGACGAAACGTGAACGACGAGATGTTCTCAGACAAATACACGAAATAACAGGTGTCGATGAAGAATTAATCAATCAAACAATCGAAGCCTGTAAAGATAATACTGGTCGTTATTCGCTCGAACATGTGATTAATCTATTAGTTGATGAAAATGTTCGTTTAACTTCAAACGAAAGCTAAAAAACAACAACAAAATCCTTTCTTTTCTAGTCACGAGTTAATCCGACTGCATCTGCTCAAGCAATAGCTCCACCAACAACATACGATCGAAATGCAACCGATGCAATAACGGATGATGTTATTGAAATGACACATGAAGTTGATAATCAATCAACTGCCGACGAAGATCTCGAACGGTGAATTTCTTGATTATTTCGGCTTTTTGTAAATCAGTTTTCATTCAGTGCACTACAATTATCTCGTGAAACAATGGAACAAATAATCGATGAATTCGAAATAACTAAACGCGAGTCTCTTAACGAACCGATTGGTTTGAAAAATATTGGTAATACGTGTTGGTTCAATTCGATTGTTCAAACATTGTACACATTACCATTCTTTCGAGAGTTAATCTTAAATTTTCAGTTGATTGCAATCAATCGACCGTTGACTGCGAGTGTAAATAATCGAGAAATAGTTTCGTTTTGTTTAATCACATATTTCGAATTCAATTTAGGAACAACAAGCTATTGGTTTTACTGAAGAACTACGAAATCTCTTTATTTTAATGTTAAAATCACCTCGTCGATCAATTAATCCCGATCGTGCAATAAAAAAATTTAAACATACAAGAAAACTAAGTGGAATAGATTTTTCTCATGAAGTGCATTTGATTTTGTTTGTTTGTTTCGAATTATTCAATTCGTAGTTCTTTGTGTTATAGGATTGTTCAGAATTTGCTATACATCTAATCGATTTGATTGAATTAGCATATGAAACAATAGGAAAAAAGTACAATTATTTCGAATAAATAAAATTGAAATCGATCGTTTTTATTTTTTGTCTATAGTAATTCAACAAATTTCAATAATCCAATAAATAATCTAGTTAATGGTGAAATTGTAGTTGAACGCAATGGAATTGAATCGATATCAGTTCGAGAAGCATTGAGACAAATCGATATTCAAATGAATGATGCAACGAATCTCTACGATGGTTTAGAAACACTTTGGCTTGGTTCATCAGATGAAAGTCTTTCGAATCAACAAGTATATATCTATATAATCATCTATCTTCTCAATTCAAATAAATCTTTTGAATACATTATCATAGAATATCAATGAACAACGTTGGTTAACACTATTACCACCTGTTTTATGTAATTGTATAAATCGTTATCGATTTTCTCAAACAACAAAGCAAACATCGAAAATTCTTGCACCATTCGAATTCTATTCGGATCTTTATCTTGATCGTTTTATATTAACAAACAAACGTCTTATTTTAACTAAACGTGAACAAGCTCAAATACTTCATAAACAATTACACGAACTTGAAGATACATTAAACAGGTATTCTTACGAGAATTTCAATAAATAAATTATTTCTCGTTGAATTAGTTATTTAAAATATCCTTGTAATAATGAATCAATTTCACTTGCAAATGCTATTCGAGTTGTATACGAATATGCAACAGGTTGTCGATTAAATCCGACAATATCGCAAAAATCAAATGAAACCATTGGTCAAGCAACTCTTCATCCATCACATGTTTCAAATGAAGATTTGCAAATTATTCAAAATACTCTTCCAACATGGTTAACTGACATTGAAGCCAAATGTGCAAGTAAAACAGAAAACACATTGATTTTTCGTATTTCAAATCTTTCGATTAGATATTCGTGAACAAATACAAAACTTAAAACATGAACTCAAAAAGTTATACGATGAACCACAATTAAAACAAGTAGAAAAATGTCAAATAGATGAATTTATTGAGAAATATATTTCCATTTTAGATTCATTATTCTCTTCATGCTGTTTGTGTCCATGAAGGAAGTGCTACAGTAGGACATTTTTGGACCTATGTTTATCATCCTGATCGACAACAATGGTATCGATATAACGACAATGAAGGTAGAAATTGAAGCATAAGAAGAAAAAAATTCTTTAAAAAAATCTCAATCTAGTTACCGAAAGTAAATGGGAAGATGTATTTCAAGCTGGAATAGGTGGTGGTCAAAACGAACAAGAACGTGTATCAAGTGCATATCTCTTGGTTTATATAAATAATGAACAGAGATCTTTATCGAATAGTTAGTTATTTCGTAGTTTTTTGTTTGATTAAAAAACTCGATTGTTTAGATATTCAATATCAATTAACCGATGAACTTCAACGAGTTTTAAATGAAGATTCAGTTTTATTAGAACAACAAATTGAGACAGTTAAACTCGATGAACTTTGTCAAAGTCTACAGACAATTTCGAATTGTGTCGAAAAATCATTGGCGAAGAATAAAATCTTTCAATTATCATGTTTTCATGGAGTCAATGCTTTCTTCGGTAGAATTCTATTTGTCTCAAATTAATTTCAAATTTCTTTCGCATAGAATCCGATATTGTTCGACCGGCAACCGATGCAATAGTTGCTCTATTAAAATCCTATGAAACTCGAATTCTATCATCAGATCTCAGTTGTTTACTCGATGAAGTCAGTCTTCGAAACAATTTCTGTTCATTTCACTTCTGAATCTTGTTTTGTTTTACAGATGATAACGAAAGAAATAAAAAACTATCACATTATATCCAATAAAGTTTCATCAGCATTACCTCATCAAGATCTACGTTTACAACATTTTCTTATCTATTGTTCAGTTAATCAAATACCGATTATATATCAACAACGTGCCATGTTTGATATCATTCGATGCTTGCCGATATCGAATGATGATACTCGGTATAGGAGAAATGAGTTTGAATTTGAACATTCTCTCTTGGATTTAGATTGAAAATCTTTCAAATACAAGCTGAAATTGTTGCACGTGAAATTATAATGTCGAACGAACAAATTCAAGAATATAATGTACGTTGAATTGCATTGAACAGTCATATTTGATTTCTATTTATGATTTTTAGAAAATTTTAAATGACTATCGAGATTATCGATCTGTTCTCGCTGCATTCCTGGCTGGATATCAATTATTTCTTGATAATCGGTACATCTGACAATC
>ERZ781399.3537-NODE-3537-length-11918-cov-4.643092_pt1 | contig 11918 bp, 13 predicted proteins | sample MGYA00511014_ERZ781399 | MGnify/ENA primary metagenome ERZ781399 (study PRJEB29847, sample SAMN06458254) | wastewater metagenome | isolation source: Wastewater bioreactor | place: South Africa: Cape Town | study: EMG produced TPA metagenomics assembly of the...
CTATGCTTCTTGCATTATTATACAAACAAAATTCTACTTCAACGATAACGACGACAACAACAACGACACGAGTTGCAAGTAAGTCGTTCTGTTTAAATATATACGTAATTATTCATTTTAGAATTTAATGTTAATATGGTCATGAATGGAGATGCAGAGATTAGGCCGTGCTCCTTGGCTGGTGAGTTTGTCCGTCCGGAGATATGGAATTATAATGGAAATGTCACACAAATTTCTTACACTTCCGGAGTATGGGCCTATCAAAGTCTAACAACTCCAGGACCTAGGTATCGAAAGCTAACAATATTTCATGCTAATAATATGTTCTTTTTTGAGTGATCGTGGTAACTGTTATTTCGGTGGCGGATATAGTTTAGTAGCATTAATGTGGCAAACAGTTGATCTTAGCCTATATATTGATTCTTATTTTATTGATAATCAAATTGCAAAATATAATTTGTCAGCATGGATTGGCGGTCTTTCGGACCAAGATGATTGTAGTATGGTATTCTTGACATTTCTCAATGAATCTGGTCAGATGATTAGCAGTTCGATACAAATTGGGCCTGTACTGGCTGCCGACAGGGGAGATGTAACACAATTAATGTTTCGTCAAGCACAAGGACTAGTGCCTATTGGGACACGCTTTTTTAATGTTGAAGTAATCTTCAGTCGTTCGTCCGGGCCTATGAATAATGATGATATCGATAATATTGCTGTTACCGTTTATCAATAAATATGATACGATTGAAATCGTTTAGTATTTAGATATTGTTTGACTATATAATCACGATTCTTATTTCAGGAATCGATTACAACAATATAAAAAATGTTTCACTTTTCTCAAATAAAAACATCTACTCACATGCAGTTATAATTGATTCATATACAAAGACATATGCTTATGAAAGAACAAATAATACTATTGTTTTATTGAAAATGAAAGAGCGTTATCAACTTGAACACCCTCAATCGTGAAAAGAAAATGTCGTATTATTTCTTTTTACGCAGTCAAAAGAACAGACTTGTACATTTGACTATCCACATTGAAAGGTTTCTCTTTTTCTCTCAAACAAAAACATTTATCTGCATTTGTTATAATTGGACCGATGATTGTGTGTGCATGGTTTTCAACGTTTTATTTGCGTAAATGAACAAGCCTTTAATAGGATCAAATATGTATATGAGTAGTTAGTATTTAACAAATGCAGAAAAATTCAAAAATAAAATAGGTCAATATCCGTACAAACTGATTTCGGCATACTGAGTAGATGTTTGATTATATCGTTTTGCTGTAATAAGAATTCGATAGCTATTGTACCATATCATATTTTCTGGTATATATCGAAATTTACCGGGATTACGTCGACCGGGATCAGTTTCTAGACCACTTGAACCCTCATAAATTAGAGACCAACTTGAGCCTAACGTCAATGCTGATGATGTTTGATTACTTCCTTCAATAGTTACGCTAAATGGATCACGATATACGTTATCATTAGCAGCAGTAAACTGGAAAGCTAGCAGCAAAGATGCACCTCGATTAAGTGTTAAATACACTCCAGTTTTGGTACCACATGCAAATCCATATACAGTACTACTACAGGAACCAAAATTTGTATATTTTGTAGTAGGATCTTGATCAAAAGCATAAGAATGTATTTCACCTGTATAGTAATTACCACTAGAAGTACCTAATGTTGCTACACTGCTATCACCACCCGCAACAGTATTCCATATGGGATAAATAGTTTCTGTAGTATTGGTTAATAGTGTTAAATCGGTGACACAAAGTTCTAGAATACAAATCGTATTTTAACATTTTAGTATTTGCTTCAATATTTTTACTAGGAGTTGTGGTGGTCGTTGTAGTTGTTGTAGTAGTAACCGTCGTTTCTGTTGATGTTGTCTGAGAGGTAGTTGTCGTGACACTAGTCGTCGTACTTTCAGTAGTGGTAGTTGTATCAGTAGTAGTCGATACATCGGTAGATGCCGAATTCGACTTATTTAGTAAAGAATATAGAACTGCGAATAAAATGCCACCAAGAACAAGAAATGTACAGATAAATGGTAATATGACTCGTAGGAATGAACGACGACGATTACATGGACTAAGGTTTTTAACGAGAAGACTAAAACTTACGATATGATACACATTCATTTTTCTACCTTTTTAGCGTTGAGAGTCGTTTGATCGGACTTCGAATTGTTGCTGGATTATATCCTCTGCTACTCTAAATAAATGAAAGAATTTCTCTCATAGGCAAAAAAATTGATTATTTATGCTAATTTTTACTGTAATCGGTAGTGGATAACGGTCGATCTTTTCGACTGCTGTTTTCGTCATTCAAGAGTTTTATCAAATGATTACTTGCAATCAATGGTAAAATATAAAGAGAAGGCATGTCAATTTGTTATTTTATTGAGACATGAAAACATAATTGAGTCAAAAGGTTTCATGTTTTCTTTGGCAAACAAATTGAACGACATTTGCATTATAAGTATTGCAGTATATGTCTGATAGATGTCAGCAGCATCTTAGTTTGTCCTATCGTATTTTGTTGATCGAGGTTAGCAGAACAAATATTATGTCTGCAAGAGAATTACTCATTTCAATCTCGATGAATCATCGTTTTTCTCATACAAGAAATACGCGAGTATTAACATGGTAAGCATATAACAGAATTAAACAGAACACAACTTACAATTCTTTTTTCTTCTTTCTCTCTTTCTTTGATCTCAAGCCTTCGTCAGAGAATAAACTTCGTACAAAAAATGTTTTTACAAGTCCAAAATCATCAAAAAATCAAATTAAATTAGAATATCAAACGAACACGACGACTGTTAATGAGAAACTACTGACAGACGAAATACAAATGAAGGAAAAAAGGTAAATTGACATACTCAATGAAAATGTGAAAAAAGAAAATATATACTATTTATTTAATAGGCCGATGTCGTGGGACGCAGTTCGTTTATGGTTTCGTTTATTTCTCGTTAATGATTTACCAACGATAGTTTTTCTTTTCATTTGGTTAGTCATCAATTTTGCTCTTTTTTTCGGACAATTCTTTCATTATCACCGATCTCAATCGTATTTCTATTTACGTGCATTCATATCCGATGGTTTAAGTCTTGCACGTGCATCTGCTCTATGTTTAAATTTCAATTGTTTTCTTATTCTTCTACCTGTCTGTCGTAATCTTCTTTCATTAATTCGATATATTCTCCCGAAATCCATTACACAATCTCGTTTTCGACGTTTTGCTATCCGTCTATTCGATCAACACATTGGCTTTCATCGTTGTATCGGCTATGCGATCTGTTTCTGGTCGTTGTTACATGTTGGAGCGCATATTTACAATTACGAACGATTAATTGCCAGTTTAGATGATAGTCTATCGTTGACATCAGTATTAAATTTACTTTATTTAAAATCACCTGAATCTCATGTCAATCCACTCGATGAAATCAATCCGAAAACTTTACAAATTTTCGCCATGTTCAACACAATACCGGGTGCAACAGGTGTTCTTCTTGGTCTTTGTCTATTGTTGATATGTAGCTCGTCAACATCGTTGATTCGCCGATCGTTCTATGAAATTTTTTGGTTTACACATCATGTTTTCATTGTTTTTTTTATTTGTTTAATTATTCATGGTTTACAAGGTATTGTTCGTTCTCAAACGAATCTCAATGAACATCAACCTGATGTTTGCGTTTCATTGTATCGTCATTGGGGCGACGATGAGAAATGTTTAGTCTATCCTCGTTTTACCGGTTCAAATGCATCGAGTTGGATGTGGTTATGTCTACCGTTAACTCTCTATGCTATCGAACGTTTCCTTCGATTTCTACGAAGTCTGCAAACAGTAGAAATCGTTGATGTCATTCGACATGATTCGAATGTACTCGAATTACGTTTGAGAAGTAAATCAATGACAAAACCTCAAGCAGGACAATATCTTTATTTGAAATGTTTTTCAATATCAATATTTGAATGGCATCCATTTACAATAACATCGGCTGCTGAAGAGGATTTCGTTAGCGTTCACATACGAACAGTTGGCAATTGGACACGAGAACTAACGAAAAAATTCGAAATGTATCCACAAGACATTCCGAGATTGGGTATTGATGGACCGTATGGAAGTCCAGCTGATGATGTTTTTAACTATGACGGAGTCGTACTTATTGGAGCAGGAATCGGAGGTAGAACGATTTGTTTTGAGTTTTAATCTTTGAGCCTGTTATATGTTTAGTTACACCTTATGCTGCAATATTGAAACATATTCGTTCGTGTCAAACAAATCAAGTTCGTCTATGTCGAATTTATTTCTATTGGATTTGTAATACGACGTCTTGTTACGAATGGTTTGCTGAAATGCTTCAACAACTCGAACATGATCTTCGTGATCGTGGCAATCTTTTAACTTATCATATTTATTTAACTCAATGGTCCTTAGGACAAGCACGAGCTGTGATTCAAAATCATGCCGATGAACGAGATATTTGGACGGGATTGGAAAGTAAAACATTGTATGGTCGACCGAATTTTGAAGTCGACTTTCAAAATATAATCAACGAAGAATGGACGAAACCGTCACGACGTGAACTCGGAGTATTTGTGTGCGGTCCAAAACCGTTAGTTCATCAGCTACAAAGATTATGTATTCAACTTAACGAACAATATTCATCAGTGAAAAATTTTCGATTTTATTTGAATAAGGAAAATTTTTGAATTTTTATATATTTTTTTCTTTTCTTTTACTGATAATAATAAAATATACAGACATTTTTTCAAAAAAAAACAGGAAATCCAAATGCTTCATTTGTTTGCCAAGAATTCATTAAATAGACAAGTAGCCTGCGGAGATAGACTTTTTTCTTTCTTTTTTCTTTGGGAATCAGATAAAAATCTTCTAAAAATATTCGACAAGTAGTTAACCAACCATGTCACTGTTTGAAAGACATTTTAAATTTTATTTTCTTCTATTCATGCATATTCCATCGATTCTATGTACGATTTTCATGTATGTTTCAATCGTCTTTTTTTCTCCTTTAAATAATCTGAATCATTAATTTCAGTTTTCGACATTTTAAATGGGTAAATTTAGCAAATCAAATCTTTGGCGTTCTTCTCATTATTAATACTCTGCTTATTATTGTTGAATTACCTTTTACATTGACTTATCTTCATGATGGTTTGGTCTCAAATCTGAAAATATGTTCTGCTTGGATACTAGTCAATTACATACTGTTTGTTTTAAGTATCATTTTTATAGCATGGACATCAATTGAACGGTATTTTTTTATTTTTCATGAACATTTTATTACACAACATCGAGTTCTCTTGCATTATCTGCCGCTGGGTCTTTTCACAATCTATGCACCTTTATTTTATATGGGTTTCGTTCTTTTATATCCATGTCAGTCAGCATACATTTCAGAGAGTTACATATGTGGTGGTCCATGCTATTTGTTTTATATGGTTCCGTGTTTATTTGATTGGTGTTTCAATGTTGTTTTCTTTCTCTTAGTTACATGTATTGTAAATGTGATTTTAATTATTACAAATATTAGACAAAGACAACGTATGAAAAGATTAATCATCACAGCACATAATACTCAACAATGGGTAATTCAATTTATTTTAAAAAAACTAAATTCTTATCGTTTTTGTCTGAATAGCGTCGAACAATCAAACTTAGTGTTCAATTATTTTCGATCTCAAGTCTCTGCATGATTGGTTGGATTCCCTATGGTACTGTGTCTACAATGCAATTGATTACCAATACGGAGTTTCTTAGCTATCTTCTTTCAACATTTTTCATTTATTTTCCATATGCACAAACATTGTTCTTACCATATGCATGTTTATTTTTCATGCCGGAGATTAAAAAGAAATTTTATCGAAAATTTTCATCGGTTTGGTGTTTCAAATTCTTCTGTCCTCAAAATCGAGTGCATTCGGGTGACATGAGCGCAACACAAATACGTTGACTGTCGCTTTGAGGATAAACTAGACGTTTTTTTACTTGTCATTAAATCTTTTCACTTTCTTCAAAAAGAAGATTAAGTACCGAAGAAATGACTGTTATCATTATGAATAAATTGTATTCAGCATTTTTTAAAGAGTCGGGTGCTTTTTACAATTAGGCAAAATTGTAAATAAAATCTTGATTAAGAAGAAAACATAAACGACAATTAATGAACTATTGAATTGTAAAATAAATTCTAGTATTCGATTAAAAATCATATAAAAGCTGTGTCGTTTGTTGAACAGTACTTTAAGTTCTACTTTCTCTTATTTATGCATATTTCATCATTGGCATGTGCATTTTTCATGTAAGTTTTTGTTCTTCAAATATCTTTCTGCAAGTGATATGCATGTTTATTTTTCATGCCGGAGATTAAAAAGAAATTATTCACTGTATTAACATCAATGAAACTTCATAAACAAATTCATACAACGACATTTCACAGACACGAGAAAACTCTTCCATAATGAAGTGAAGTCATAGGAAATATATATTCTACATTAAAAATAAACACTCCATGTCCGGTCAATTATTTCTACAGTTCAATGAAACTTCTTTTAACATCTTGGGTCGTTGAAGTTATGCGCAATCACGTTAACTATTGATCTAGTTTTCTATATAAACCTTTGTCATTTTGCATATTTAACAACAGTTCAACAGAACCTAACACGTTACGGTATATGACAATCCATATTATTCTTGGTAATATCGATTTGATTTATAACATGATTATATTTATTACACCAACTCTTCGAATAACTAATTAATTTCCATTTTCCAAAATATTTTTTCTCTTTTTTTTTGTTCGATGTTGTAATAACAAGTTTCCATTCAACGAGGTCATATCCATCCGACTTCCTTCATTTTAATTGCAATAGCTCGTTAGACATTTTCCATTCTACTTTTTTTTACACGATGTCAAATACGTCTGAACTAACTTTCGTACAACCGACGATGACCCGTTATGGAATGACAACATATTTATTATTACAATATTCAGTCAACAAAGACTTTATCGAAATCCATCATCGATTTATCTTCTATCAGCATCGATATGTGCTTTTCTCGGATTGAATATTTACACATTAACACATACAAATCCATTGATTTCCTCTCGACTTATCTGTCAATTTCAGTTCTATTGTCGAAATTTATTTAATCAATTTGAGTCAATTAAAGATAACTTATCGGATTTATATTTGTGCATCAAAATCATTTCGATTAGAATTTAAAAATACTTCGAATTTGTCTTCACAATAATGAGCATTTTCCCCATTGGTAAGTCACGTTTTCTTTTATCTCTCCGTTTATTTTTTTTTCAAATATAAAAAAGTACTAATCTACACATTAAAAAAAAAGTTTAGCTTTATGGTTTGTCATATAAACGATTGGTGAATGAGAGTTGTTTTGGATCTGTTTCGGCTAGAAGATTTGCAATTGTTGTTGGCTGTAATTCGATTTGTTCGATAGGAAGTGTTATATTTTCATTTTCTATAACTACTGGTTGTTCATTGCTTGAAGATTTTCGTACGAAAATATAATTGAAAATAACGAACATCAATGGAATAAATGCTGAGAAATAGATTAAATAAAATCTCATTACAATCGGATAGATACACGCGAGTAAACAAGTCGAACATAGAAATAGAAAACGAAAGAAATATTTTACAAACCACCGATGAAACGGTTCAAGAATTATATTATTCGATAAATCTCGACGACGAAAAAGACGATAGAGTTGTTTTTCCAAATGAAAATAAAAATAACCTAAACATTCGTAGAGTAATTTGCCTATGACAATTGATAATAGAAGAAAATTAATGAGAAATGGGATTAAATTAATAACGATTGTTTGCAAAGGTCGACTGCGATCGAACCATTCGTCACGATAAGTTTTCTTTTGATTTAATCCTAGACAAAACACCGCTTCAGGATCTTTTTCATTTGAATCGATTGTGTACAAAAGTGGAATTACACTTGTAAACGAAAACGCCCACATAAACACAATAAAACTAAAACAAATCCGACGAAATATTCGACGTAAATACACTTGACATGATTGATAGAAATAACGATACGTTTGTTCATCAGTTGATTTCGTTGGCAAAGGAAACAGATATAAAACAAAATTTGCATGCATAACAGCAATCGTATAACCTGAAACGAAAGATTTTTTTTTTCGAGATGAACTTAATTCGATACAACCGAAAAATATCCCTACCGAGAACGAGTATGCATGATGTTTGAAGATAATAAATAGCTCGACAATTATTTTCCGTAAGACTTTTCTCACGTACGGTTTGTATGAGATAAAAAAGATACAATGAATTAATTAGTGAATTAACGAGAGTTACACTTGAGAAATAGAAATTAATTAGTGAACGATAAGAAATGAATATGAGTAGAATTGGTACGATGAGATTTAAAAAAATTAAACAACTTGTTCCAAAAATTTCGACACATAACCAAGTCGAAATATGATTAAAAATACTAAACATCGAAGAAAATCAATAAACATCTACAAAAAAAGACAGAATGATATCGACAGTTGACTTCGAAGTAGAGAAGAAAAACGGTACAGGCGCCGCTGACTGTCAACTGTCAAGATAACCTTTTTTTTTCGACTTGTCTTTCAACGACAACTGACGGGCATATTAAAACTCGTGTGTTTGCTTTCTAGAAATCATTGAATTGCAGATTTTTGAAATTCAACGAACGGATGTTACGGATTTCCTGTTTAACATAACCATCAAATTAGTCTCAATTAAAACGAGAGGAAGAAAATAATGAAGACATAGTCTCATTGATAAAATCAATCGAAGAGAATGCCGCTTTTGTTTTTTTTTGCGCCATCTGTTTGACACGATATTAGGGTTTGTTGACCTTGAATTGTAACAAAAAAAAGAGACAAGATTCATTCCACACCTGATACTAATGAAAGACCTATTCATCATCATCTTTTCGTTCTTTTCTGAGAAAAAAAATGTTTATCTATTTATTATATGTCCATAGTCTCAATTGATATCCTTAATCGTTATTATCATTTATGTTGTTGTAATCTTTTGACAATATAGTGCGAAGGAAAAAGCAACTGTCAATGCTATTAGCATAATTATTCTTAGCGATCGAAAGTCTTTCAACTTGTCGAGTTATAAGTAATGTGATACGAGATAGATTCTTCTTTTTTGTTCGCTTTATATGTACAACCTTGAAGAGTCGATTAGATTCAGTTTGGATACTCTTCAGACTAAACAATCTGTTTTATCGAGTAGTTCGTTTAAGTGCTGTTGGTTTACATTATTATCGCCGATTGCTAGTTCGATAAGTGTCTATATGATGGAGGAAAAGAAATATTATATAAATGCAAAGCACCTTCAACACCAATACTATTAGCTTGTAGATTGATTTAGAAATTTGATGATTGTGTTCTTTTTACATTTAAATATACGTATTGACTAAATAAATAATTGTCGAATATAAATTACAAACAAATATATTATTATTCTATACTTTGTCTATAAATTCACGATTTAATTAGATGCTATAACATTTTTATCTACACGGATTTGAAAGCATTGTATATACATTTGTCATCGCAAAACTATCTCGAAGATACATCTTTAATATTTACCATCCCTTAATTTTGATTATGAGAATAATATTTGCATGAATCGAGTTGTTCTTTGCTGAAAAAATGAAGGAAAACTGTCATCAAACATTTGATTTTGATTTTATTGTCAATTGTTGTTAACGCCATACGTAAAGACACGTTCATCTGTTGGCAAGAATATTTAATCATTAGTTCTATGTTTGTCTTTGGATAGAAAACATATTTTATTTGCTGTACTGAAAAATATCAAATGGTATAATTCACACTGTTCTTTTTCACCTATCAATGAATTCAATTTATGTTTTCGCGATTTGTCTTCTTTGTCATCTTTTCGGATATCTTGCAACTACTACTAGTGAGTCTTCACATGTTTTATTCCAATGTATATTCGTATTTATTTGTTAAGAACAAATAAATTTTCCATCTGTTGTGCAATGGGATCAAAATGCAGTTACTGTTGCTGGATGGCAAAATGGTTCTGGAGGATCGGATGAAACACAACTTGATCAACCTGTAGGCATATCAATTAGTCAAAATCATGTCTTGTACATTGCTGATTACAATAATCATCGTGTCGTTGCAGTAGATTTGAATACTAATAATAGCACTTATATTATTGGGTCAGGATATTTTACCGCCCCTCACGATATATTTGTCATCAATACATCACTTTATATCTCTGATACTGGCAATTACCGAATTATAAAATTATCATTAAATGGTTCAAATCAAACCCATGCCGTTCAGTTAAATCAATCATTGATTCCAATGTTTATTTATGTTGATTTTGATGAAAATATATACTTTAGTGAAAGAACTTCTCATACTGTGAGGTTATTTAATTCGACTTTGGAAACAGTAGATATTGTAGCCGGTAATGGAACCAACGGATCAGCTGATAATCAGCTCAACACTCCATATGGAATATTTGTTGATCAAAATCGAACTGTATACGTTGCTGATTGTCATAATAATCGGATTATGAAGTGGTTTTCGGGAGCTAATGTTGGGATTCGTGTTGCTGGATTTACTTCGACAGACCTTGTTACGCCCACACAAATTATTGTTGACAATAATGGATATATGTACATAAGTGAAGCGGGTTATAGTAGGATTATGCGCTGGGGACCTGGTTCTACTTTTGGAATATGTATCGCTGCGTGCACTGGAATCTTCGGAAAATCATCAAATCAATTACAGGCACCACACTCTCTAACGTTTGATAGTGATGGTTCACTGTATGTTAGCGATTTCTTCAATCATAGAATACAAAAGTTTCAAATTCATCATCCTCAAAGTAAGTTTCGTTTCGTCATAATTGTACACGCATAACTGTATTTTGTTTAGTTTCATATAATCAACCAAAAATTGATGCAAATATTAAATGGAGTACATGTGGAATAACTCTTCTCAATCAAACAATGATAGGCCAAAGTCCTCATGGTATCTTTATTGATTCCAATGATACCATCTATGTAGCTAATCACAATGACAACCTTATCTTTATTTTATATAATGGAAGTATAATTCCAGACAAAAATATTAGCGTTCCTTTGTATGAATATTCAGCACTTTTTGTTACTGTAAACGGAGATATTTACTTCGAAAATGAAAATGAAAAGGGTCGAGTCGACAAATGGCCTAAAAATGGAACGAAATCCGAATTTGCTGCATCGTTTTCAGACAACTGTCGAGATTTATTCATTGATATCTACAATAATCTATACTGCTCTCTCTTCGATGAAGGAAAAGTTGAGCGAGTATCACTTTATGACAATCAATCAACAATACTCACTGTGACAAGTGATCTCGATAAACCATTTGGAATATTTGTAGATAACAGATCCAACATCTACGTAGCTGGTTCAGGTGATTGGACAATTAAACTATTTCAATCTGGAGAAACAATAGGAAATGTGGTCGCAGGAAATAGATTTCCCAATGATTTGACATTAAATCTACCAACTGATGTCATTTTCGATGCTGATGAAGTTTTATATGTTGCTGATAATGAGAACCATCGTATTGTTCGAATATGGTCTGATAAGTATGAATGTATCATTGGTTGCACTGGCAAAAATGGGTCAACGTCTTATGAATTTAACAAGGCGTATGCAATTCGGTTTGATAGTTTGGGTAATCTTTATGTAGTAGATGAAAAAAATAATCGAATTCAAAAGTTCCTACTTGGACATAACTCTTGTGGTAAGCAGTTTCTCGATATTTAAACTAGAACTTCTAAATAATGAAAATATTAGAAATAGAAA
>ERZ781399.3550-NODE-3550-length-11890-cov-2.773215_pt1 | contig 11890 bp, 10 predicted proteins | sample MGYA00511014_ERZ781399 | MGnify/ENA primary metagenome ERZ781399 (study PRJEB29847, sample SAMN06458254) | wastewater metagenome | isolation source: Wastewater bioreactor | place: South Africa: Cape Town | study: EMG produced TPA metagenomics assembly of the...
CTGATCGGCGGCGGTGCATTCCTGATAGCCAAGGCAACGCATGAAATTCATGGTGAGGTCGAAGCGCACGAAGAGTCGGAGACAGAGACAAAGCCCAAATCCAGCGCGTTCTTCTGGATCATCATCCAGATCATCATCATCGATCTGGTGTTCTCGCTCGACTCGATCATCACCGCGATCGGCATGGCGCAGGACCTCGAAGTGATGATCGCCGCTGTTATCATCGCATGTTACATCATGTACGTATCGTCGGGCCCGGTGGCGCGTTTCGTGGCCGAGCATCCCACCACCAAGATGCTGGCACTGGCGTTCCTTGTGCTGATCGGTGTGGCGTTGGTCGCCGATGGTTTCCAATTCCACATCCCGCGCGGCTACATTTACTTCGCGATCTCGTTCTCGCTGGCGGTGGAGGCATTCAATATCCTTGCCAAGCGCAATCGGAAGCGTGCCTCCTGATGCTGCGCCGCGGCGGCCATTGTCAGCGGTTCGGTTGACAAGGGGCTTGTGTTGGTTATCGATCATACCAACCAGGTTTCGGGAGGCGTGAGATGATCAAGGCCGTTCGTGTGCATAAGGTCGGTGGCCCGGAGGCGCTGGTTTATGAGGCCGTCGATGTGCCATCCCCCGGCGCAGGCGAAGTGCACATCCGGCAACATGCGGTCGGCCTGAATTTTATCGACGTCTACTATCGTACCGGACTCTACAAGGCGCCGTCGCTGCCATTCATCGCCGGCAACGAAGCTGCAGGCGAGGTTGTCGCCGTCGGCTCCGGCGTCACGGATTTTCATCCCGGCGACCGCGTGGCCTACTATGCCAATCTTGGCGGATACGCGACCGAACGTAACATCCCGGCCGAGAAACTGGTCAAGCTGCCGGATCATATCACCTACGAGCAGGGCGCCGTGTTGATGCTCAAGGGGCTCACGGTGTGGTACCTGCTGCACAAGACCTTCAAGGTGGAGCAGGGGCATCGGGTCCTCATTCATGCAGCAGCCGGCGGCATTGGTTTGATCGCCTGCCAATGGGCCAAAGCGATGGGCGCGCATGTCATCGGTACGGTCGGCTCTAAGGCTAAGGCCGATCTCGCGCTCGCCAACGGTTGCGATCAGGTGATCCTCTACAACGAGGAGGATTTCGTCGCACGTGTCAAACAGATCAGCCGCAATGAGCTTTGCGATGTCGTTTATGACGGCGTCGGCAAGACCACGTTCCCCGGTTCGCTGTCGTGCCTGAAGCCGCGCGGGTTGTTCGTCAGTTTCGGCAATGCATCCGGACCGGTGCCGCCATTCGCATTGGCGGAACTGAACAACCATGGCTCGCTATTCGCGACGCGTCCCAAGCTGAATGATTACGTTGCCAAACGGTCCGATCTGATTGAGGGCGCCGACACGCTGTTCTCGGCGGTGATCAACGGCAAGCTGCACGTGCCGATCAATCACGCTTATGCGCTCAAGGATGCCGCCAAGGCCCATACCGATCTCGAGGGGCGCGCAACGACTGGAGCGGCTATTCTCAAGCCGTAGCGGTGTCGTGTTACTTGAATTGTCGTTGCGAGCAGCGTTAGCGATGAAGCAATCCAGTTTTTGATCTGTGGCCCCTGGATTGCATCGCTTCGCTCGCAATGACGAAGTTCATTCAGCGCGTGATTTCGCTTAGAATCCCGCGACGGTGCCGTGCAGATCGTATTGATCGGCGCGTTCGATTTTCGCGGTGACGATCTCGCCGACCTTGAGCGGACGTCGGCTCGAGACGTAGACGGCGCCATCGATTTGCGGCGCATCGGCCTTCGAGCGGCCCTTCGAAACGGTCGGCCCCACTTCATCGATGATAACTTGCTGGCGTGTGCCGACCTTGCGTTTGAGCCGGCGTGCTGAAATTTTCTGCTGGCGGGCCATCAGCGCATTCCAGCGTTCGGTCTTGACCTCTTCGGGAACCGGATTGTCGATCGCATTCGACGTCGCACCAGCGACGGGTTCGTATTTGAAGCAACCGACGCGGTCGATCTCGGCTTCGTCAAGCCAATCGAGCAGGTAAGCGAAATCGCTTTCGGTCTCGCCGGGAAAGCCGACGATAAACGTCGAGCGCAGCGCCAGGTCCGGACATTGCTCGCGCCAAGTCTTGATCCGTGCCAACGTCTTGTCCTGCGCGGCCGGACGGCGCATCTGCTTGAGCACCGCGGGGCTTGCGTGCTGAAACGGGATATCGAGGTAGGGCAGGATCTTGCCCTCGGTCATCAGTCCGATCACCTCGTCGACGTGCGGATACGGATAGACGTATTGCAGCCGCACCCAGACGCCGAGTTCGCCGAGTTCGCGCGACAGATCGAAGAATTTCGCGCGCACCTCGCGGTCCTTCCACTGGCTCGCGGCATATTTCAGATCGATGCCGTAGGCGGACGTGTCCTGCGAGAGGACCAGTAATTCCTTGACGCCGGCTTCGACCAGCTTTTCCGCTTCGCGGAGCACGTCGGCGGCCGGACGCGAGACGAGGTCGCCGCGTAGTTTCGGAATGATGCAGAACGTGCAGCGATTGTTGCAGCCTTCGGAAATCTTCAAATAGGCGTAGTGCCGCGGCGTCAACCGCACGCCTTGCGGCGGTATCAGATCGAGATGCGGATTATGCAGCGGCGGGACCGCCCGATGCACCGCATCCAGCACGCTCTCATATTGCTGCGGACCGGTGATCGAGAGCACGTTCGGATACGCCTGCTCGATCTGCTCCGGCTCGGCGCCCATGCAGCCGGTGACGATAACCTTGCCGTTCTCGGCCATGGCTTCGCCGATGGCGCCGAGCGATTCCTGTTTGGCGCTATCGAGGAAGCCGCAGGTATTGACGATGACGACGTCGGCGCCGTCGTGCTTGCGCGCGAGCTCGTAGCCCTCCGCCCGCAGCCGCGTGATGATGCGCTCGGAATCCACCAGCGCCTTGGGGCAGCCCAGCGAGACAAAGCTGATTTTGGGAGCGGTGGTGTTCTGCATTCGTTTTCCGTGAATTTGCTGCGCAGGAGCTAGCCTTGATAGCGAGGCCTGACAAGGCTTTAGACCTCATCAGCGCTCGATCAGCGGCGAAAATCTGCTGGCGCTAGATCCCATTTCGTCAAAGCGCACCGGCTCGGCCAGCTCGGGCGAAATCCGGCGCCGCCGGCTGTGGCTACATTTTAGGCGATAGGTGAGTTAGCTTAAAATTTCATCTGTGTGCACCTGCGAAATAAGCAGGTAGGCGGCATGTCCGATTCGGGGTGCGCTCACCTAAATCATCATAACTTATTGAAAATAATTAAAAAGACGACGTCGTTTGCGGTTGGCACGTGACTTGAATTGCTGATTGCGTCCGGTTGCAGCGCAATTGGAAGCGGCCCGCGAGGAAGCCTGGATCCGGGCGGTCCGCCAAAGCGGTTCTCAATCCGGTGCGCGCGCCGCGCCAGCAGGAGGCTCCCGATGGATTACACCAAGGCTGCAGATGTCGTCGCCACTATGGTCGACACCGCCCAGAAGAAACTGGCGCTCGAACCGCGCGACCTGCTCATCCGCGGCGCGCTATCAGGCGCGTTGCTGGGTGCGGCGACAAGTCTTGCGTTCGGTGCCGCAGTGACGACCGGGCAGCCCATCGTCGGGGCGCTGATCTTCCCGGTCGGCTTCGTGATGATTGTTCTGCTCGGGCTGGAACTGGTGACCGGAAGCTTCGCGCTGCTGCCGCTCGGGCCGCTCGCCGGCAAGGCGAATTGGAGCACGGTCGCGTCGAACTGGTCCTGGGTGTTTCTCGGCAACCTGCTCGGGAGCATCGCCTATGGCGCGCTGCTGGCCATCGCGCTGACCAACATGGGAACGTCGGCGCCCGCCGGCGTTGCGGCGCGGATTGTCGCTATCGCCGAAGCCAAGACGATTGCCAACGAAGCGCTCGGCGCGGCCGGGATAATCAGCGTCTTCGTCAAGGCGATCTTGTGCAACTGGCTGGTCTGTCTCGGTGTCGTCATGGCGATGACCTCGACCTCCACCGTCGGAAAGATTGCCGCAGCATGGCTGCCGATTGTGACGTTCTTCGCGCAGGGCTTCGAACACGCCGTCGTCAACATGTTCGTCATTCCCACCGGCATGATGATGGGCGCCAAGGTCAGCGTTTACGAATGGTGGGTGTGGAATCAAATTCCGGTGACGCTGGGCAATATCGTCGGCGGCTTCGTATTCACCGGACTTGCGCTTTACGCCACCTACAAGCCCGCGAAACAAATGACTCCGATGTCGCCATCGATGACGCCACAGGTCCCCGCGGAATAGCAGCAAGTTGATGTTGGAATGAACATGAAGCTTGAAACGACAACCGCCGATTTCAGTGATGAGCAGAAGCGTTACCTCGAAGGGTTTATGTCGGGCCTTCAGGTTGGACGCGTCGGACGCAACGCTGGGCTCGGCGGTGCCAGAGTCGAGGCAGAATCCAAGAGCGATAAGGCCGATCCGGAGCCGACAGGGCCGGATGCTGCAAACCTCAAAGCCCAGAACCGTTTTCTCCGGGAGGGCAAGAAGTTGTCCGACCCGGAGAACTTCAAGCGCGAGCAGCATCCGTTCGATGCTTATCACAGGCTGAAGCAGCAGGCGCGCGACAACCTGCCGCCACCGCCGGCGGACAATTTCCGTTGGCGCTACTATGGATTGTTCTACGTCGCGCCGGCGCAGAATTCGTTCATGTGTCGATTGCGCATTCCGAACGGCATTCTCAAATACACGCAGTTTGCGGGTCTTGCCGATCTCGCGAAGAGCTATGGCGGCGGATACGCGCACATCACGACGCGCGCCAATATCCAGATCCGCGAGATCGAACCGAAGAACACGGTATCGATGATCGAAGCAATCCAGGATCTCGGACTGTGTTCGCGCGGGTCGGGGGCAGACAACATTCGCAATGTTACCGGCACACCGAGCGCGGGCATCGATCCGCAGGAATTGCTGGACACTCGCCCTTACGCGCGCGACTGGCATTTTCACATTCTCAACGATCGCTCGCTGATCGGACTGCCGCGCAAATTCAACGTCGCATTCGATGGTGCGGGGACGATCCCGGTGCTCGAAGACACCAACGACATCGCTTTCACTGCCGTCGAGGTGAAGGACGGTTTCGGCGTGGAGCCTGGCATCTGGTTCCGGCTCGGGATCGGCGGCATCACCGGCCATAAGGATTTCGCCCGCGACACCGGGGTCATCGTCAAGCCTTCCGATGCAACGATGATAGCGGACGCCATCGTGCGCGTGTTCATCGAGCATGGCGACCGCACCAATCGGTTGAAGGCGCGATTGAAGTACGTGCTCGACACGATGGGGTTCGACAAGTTTCTCGCCTTGGTCGAGGAGCGATATGGCAGCAAGCTGACGCGCGTTGGCGCGGATGCCATCGTTCCTCGACCAACCCAGGATCGCTCGGCGCATATCGGCGTTCGCGCGCAGAAGCAGCCGGGCTTGAACTGGATCGGCGTCGTGCTGCCGGTCGGCAAGCTGACCTGCGACCAGATGCGCGGACTTGCCAAAATTGCTGGCGATCTCGGCGATGGCGACATTCGTCTGACGGTCTGGCAGAACCTGCTGATCTCCGGAGTCTCGGACGCCAGCGTGGCGCTGGTGTGTGCAGCGATTGAAGCGCTCGGGCTGGCCGTGAAGGCGTCGCCGGTTCGCGCCGGGCTGGTGGCGTGCACAGGCAATGCCGGTTGCAAATTCGCGGCGTCTGACACCAAACGTCACGGCGATGCGATTGCGTCATGGTGTGAGCAGCGCTTGCAGATCGATAGCCCGCTCAACATCCATCTCACCGGCTGCCATCACTCCTGCGCCCAGCACTATATCGGTGACATCGGGCTGCTCGCGGCGAAGGTTACGACCAGCGAAGAGGGCGATACCGCCGAAGGCTATCATCTCTATGCCGGGGGCGGTTTCGGAACCGCGGCGGGCATCGCGCAGGAGATTTATCGCGACATCAGAGCCGAGGACGCGCCAAGGACCGTCGAGCGGCTGCTACGCGCCTATTTGAGCCATCGCGTCTCGCCGGAGGAGAATTTTGTGGCGTTCGCGCGACGTCACAATGCTGAGGCTCTGCGCAGCATGGCTGACGCGGAGGCCGTGGCATGAATCAGATCACGCCACCGGCACGGCTCGAAGTGATACCGGAATCGGCGCCGTTCTCCGAAGGTCAGCGCGCCTGGTTGAACGGCTTTCTCGTCGGATTGCTTGAATTGGACGGCGCGGTGCCGCTCTCGCCCGAACAGAACGCCGCGCTTGTACAGGGGGCAGTCGGTGATGGCGACGACGGCGAGGCGCCATGGCACGATCAGACCATGCCGATCGCCGAACGTATGAAACTCGCTGAAGGCCGTCCGTTGCGCCGGCGGATGATGGCGGCGATGGCGCAGCAGGATTGCGGCCAGTGCGGCTACAATTGCAACGACTACGCCGATGCGATCGCCTACAAGTCAGAAGCGCGGATCAATCTGTGCGTGCCGGGCGGCAAGGAGACCGCCCGGATGCTGAAGACTCTCCATGAAGAACTCGAGCGGGCTCCGGCTTCCAAGTCGACCGCACCAGTAGCGGCGTCAGCAGCGCCAGCTATGGTGTCGGAGTTAGGCCGCTCGCGTGACAACCCGACGATGGCTAAGTTTCTGTCGCGCCGATTGCTCAACAAGCCCGGATCGGAGAAGGAAACCTGGCATATCGAGATCGATCTGGATGGCAGCGGTATCGATTACGTCGTCGGCGATTCATTCGGAGTCGTGGCACGGAATGATCTTGGGCTGGCCGACCAGATCATCGCTGTTCTCGGGGCTTCGCCTACGACGCAGGTGGACGGCAAGTCGTTACGCGAGGTCCTCCGCGATGACGTGTCGTTATCACCGGCTCCGGACGCGTTGTTCGAACTGCTGTCGTTCGTCAGTGGTGGCGCGTTGCGCGAAAAGGCGCGGTCGTTGGCGCAGGGCGAAGACCCCGATGGCGACGCCGCCAATCTCGATGTGCTCGCGGCCTTGCAGAAATTCATCGGCGTGCGGCCGCATCCCGAAGCTTTCGTCGAGGCGCTGGAGCCATTGCAGCCAAGGCTCTATTCGATCTCGTCATCGCACAATGCGACGCCGGGCCGCTTGTCGCTCACGGTTGATACCGTGCGCTACACAATCGGCAAGCGGCAGCGACTGGGCTTGGCCTCGACATTCCTCGCTGAGCGCATCAATCCTGGCGAAGAGTTTCACGCGTACGTCCAGAAGGCCCACGGCTTTGCGTTGCCGCCGAATCCGGACGTGCCGATCATCATGATCGGGCCGGGGACCGGCGTCGCGCCGTTCCGGGCCTTTCTCCACGACCGGGCGGCGACCAGGGCGACTGGCCGCAACTGGCTGTTCTTCGGCCATCAGCGCAGCGATTGCGATTTTTTCTACGCCGAAGAATTCAACGCAATGAAAGTATCGGGGCATCTGACCCGATTGTCGCTGGCGTGGTCACGCGACGGCGACAAGAAATTCTACGTGCAGGACCGTATGCGCGAGGTCGGTCGCGACCTGTGGAACTGGCTCGCCGATGGCGCGCACGTGTATGTCTGTGGCGATGCCAAGCGCATGGCCAAGGATGTCGAGCGTGCGCTCGTCGATATCGTGGCGCAGTTTGGAGCGCGAACGACAGACGAGGCGGTCAGCTTCGTGGCGGAACTGAAGAAGAAAGGACGGTATCAGCAGGACGTTTACTGAGCCCGGCGCGAGCCGCGCGCCCGTGGCGAATAAGTTGTTTGCCGGAACGCCTGCGGAGAGAAATTTCGTCTGGTCTTCGGCGGTGGCGCGCAGCCAATATTGTTATTTGCGAGACGGTCTTGCGATCGGGGAGGGCAGCAATTCAATGTTGCCTATCAACGCGTTGGAGACCGTCCATGCCAGATCCGGAAGCCCCTCTGTTTGCCTATGCCCGCGCCCTTTCCGGCGGCAAGGAAGACCGTCTTCACGCGATTGCGTTGTGCGGGGCGTTCCTGTTGATCGCGGCGGTGCTGTTCGGCACGCTGTCGTTTCGTCCGTTCTGATAGCTCATCTGAGGAAAATCAGAACGGTCGCACATCGATGCCATTGTCCTTGAGCGCTGCCTTGACGGCCCGCGCGATTTCGACGGCGCCGGGCGTGTCGCCATGGATGCAGACGGTATCGAGTTGAACCTTGATCGTCTTGCCTGAGACAGACACCACGGCGCGATCCTGCACCATTCGCACGACACGTTCGGCGATTTGCGCCGTATCGTGCAGCACAGCGCCCGGCTTGCGGCGTGAAACCAACGTCGCATCATCCTCGTAAGCGCGGTCGGCGAACACCTCATGCACGAGCGGCAGCCCTGCGGCTTCGCCCGCGGTGACCAGTTTCGAGTTGGCCAACACGACGAATTTCAGATTGCGATCGACTGCCTTGATGGCTGACGCGATGGCGCGTGCCGTCATGTCGTCTTCGCAGGCGACATTGGAGAGCGCGCCGTGCGCCTTCACGTGAGTGACCTTGTAGCCCTCCATCGTCGCGATAGCCTGCAACGCGCCGATTTGATAGGCGACGAGATTCTCGATTTCGGCGGCGCTCAATCCTGCCACCGGGCGACGGCCAAAGCCGTGCAAATCGCGATAGCCGGGGTGCGCGCCGATGCGAACGCCGCGCGCCTTGGCCAGTTGCACGGTCTTGCGCATGGTATCGGCATCGCCTGCGTGAAATCCGCAGGCGATATTGACGCTGCTGGCGAGGTCGATCATGGCGGCGTCATTGCCCATCTGCCATGCGCCAAAACCCTCGCCGAGGTCGCAATTCAGATCGATCGACATAATGCTGCTCCGCTAGCAGGATACTATGGTTGGTGGTCCGGCGACGGCTCGGATTGCCAGGTGCCGGCATCGATGGCATTGACGGCAACACCGGCAACATTGGCATTTTGCAATGCTTCGATATCGAGAGCCAGGCCGCTAGGCTCTCGCAAACGATTTGGCAAATCGCGCAGCAGCGCGGCCATCGCGCGCGCTGCCGCTTGTGCCTCTTGCATGCTGACGGCCTTAAAGCGCAGACCTCGACCCGCGGGAATCTGCGCGAAGCGGCCGAGATCGGCGGAGATCACGGTCGCGATCTTGGGATAGCCGCCGCTGGTGCCGCGGTCCGGCATCAGCACGATCGGTTGTCCGCTGCCCGGAACCTGAATACTGCCGTTGACGGTGCCGTCGGACACGACGTTGTGACCATATCGATGCAGGATTTTCGCCGGTCCTTCGAGCCGATAGCCCATGCGATCGCTGGTCCCGGAAATCTTCCACTCGCTGCGGAGAAAAAGTTGCACGATGTCGTCGTCGAACTCGTCGTCTTGCGGACCAAGCACAACGCGGATCGGCCCTTCGGGGCGAGCCGGCACGATGATCGCGTGTTCGTTGGCAAGGGATGCAGTTGGGACCTGCAATTCGTCGCCAACTTGCAGAGGTCGCGGGTAGGGACTGCCAAGGCCTGCGCGGGCGTTGACTGAGAGGCTTCCGAACGTCGGTTCGCCTTTTACGCCACCGCCTTCGATGGCGAGATAGCTGAACACGCCATCGCGCGTCGCCCCCAGCGTCAGGCTGTCGCCCTCAGCCAAGATGAAGGATTCATGCAGAGCAATAGAATCTTGGCCGACCTTCGCGCTGCGTTGTGCACCTGCCAGCGCAATCCGAACAGCCCCATCGCGCGCTGAGAAAGTGGCACCCAGCGGGCCAATCTCGATTGCGGCACTGAACAAGGGATTGCCAACCAGGCAGTTAGCGACAGCAAGCGCTAAAGGATCCATCGCGCCGCTCGGTGTCATGCCGTAGCGTTGCGCGCCATATCTACCGGCATCCTGAACCGAGGTCGCGGGTCCGACCATGGCGATAACGAGCGTGCTCATCGTGCCACCAGTTCGGCAACGATCTCGCCATGTTCCGCCGCACGCTCGCATTCGGCGAACTGCCTGGCGTCGATAGCGTAAAGCTTCACCTCGTCGCCCGGTTCCAGCAGGAAGATCGGATCGCGCCCAAGCTGGTAGGTGCGCACAGGCGTTCGGCCCAGGAGATGCCAGCCGCTCGGCCCGGCGATGCACTGAATGCCGGTCTGCACGCCGCCGATCGAAATGGTGCCGGGTGGAGTCAGCAAACGCGGAGTTTGACGCCGCGTCAGCTCGAGCGATGGGTCGAGGCCACTGAGATAAGACCAGCCCGGCGTGAAGCCGATCATGGCGACGCGATAGGTGGGAGCGGCATGCCGGCTAATCAACGCTTCGGTTGATAAGTTGAGCGCCTTCGCGGTGCCTTCGAGATCGATGCCGTGCTCACCGCCATAGGTTACTGGCACGCGCCAGCGGCGAGCGACGACGTCTTGTGTCGATGCCTGTTGGGCAAGCGCGGCCAGCTTGCCGCCAAGCGTATCGAAATCGATCCGCACCGGATCATAATGCACCAGCAGCGAGCGATAGGTCGGCACCGTTTCGGAGATGCCATCGATCGGCGTCTTGGCAAGCAGGCGGTCCAGCGCCAGCACGCGCCGATTGGCTTCGTCGTCGATCTGGCGGCTGAACTCCACCGTGATGGCGGCGTCACCACTTGGCAGAATGCGAGGCGGAGAAAGCTTGGCGGCCATACCAGTCAAAAAGCTCTACTGCGAAGCTTCAAGCCATAGCGCGTTTTGTGGTCGGTTGGAATCTGCTTTGAGAAAGAAAAGCGTGCGACTTCAATAAATTAATCTGCATCATCGTGATAAGCTGGGGTGATCGGCGGTGATGCGTGTGGCGCAATACAGGAAGCTTGCTTGCCGCTCTTGACGCCATCGCCATCAATCGCAAGATGCACCGCCACTTATTCGTCCTACTGGAGCTGTTGTTCGATGTCCCTGACCCCTCAAGCCATTGCGACGTTGTCGCACGTGTCCACTGCCACGATCACCACGGTGCTATTGAAGAAGGGGTTGCGAAACGTCTGGCTGCGGGGCACGCGTCCGCTATTGCCGGGACAGAAAAGGCTGGTGGGGTCTGCCTTCACATTGCGCTTCGTTCCCGCGCGTGAGGATTTGGCCACCCCGGAATCGTGGTCGTCGCCGATCTCGACGCGCACGGCGATCGAAGCCATGCCGGAAGGCTGCATTGCCGTGGTGGATGCCATGGGCATTACCGATGCAGGTATCTTCGGCGACATTCTTTGCGCGCGCATGGTCAAGCGAAAGGTCGCAGCGCTGATTACCGATGGTGTCTTTCGCTATCTTGAAGGTGTCCTCGGCACTGGTCTGCCCGTGTGGTGCACCGGCGCTGCCGCGCCGCCGTCCGTGGCGGGCCTGACATTCGTCGGTTGGGGCGAAGCGATCGGCTGCGGAGGCGTCGCGGTATTCCCCAATGACGTCATCGTCGCCGATCAGGATGGCGCGGTTGTTATCCCGCAAGCGCTGCTCGATCACGTGCTGACCGAAGGCCCCGAACAAGAGCGGATGGAGGCGTGGATCGTCAACGAAGTGAACGGCGGTGCGTCGCTGCCGGGCCTCTACCCGATGAACGCCGACACCAAAGCGCGCTACGCCGCGTCGAAGGCCAAATCGTAAGCGCTAGACGTTGGGCGGGTGCTCGGCGCACCGCATGGCGACCAAGCGATAGTGGAGGAACGATGGACATTCATGCAAGCGGCTCGCGTCCCACGCGACGCGGCCCAAAAGAGTATTTCACCGGCACCGTTTGGCAGGATCCGATCGTTACGGCTGCCGCTCCGGCGCGACTGATGGCAACCCGGGTGACGTTCGAGCCGGGCGCGCGGACGGCGTGGCACACGCATCCGCTCGGCAGACCTTGTATGTGGTCTCGGGCGTCGGCCGCATACAGACCGAAGGTGGACCGGTGCGCGAGATCCGGCCCGGTGACACGGTATGGATTCC
>ERZ781399.3581-NODE-3581-length-11834-cov-3.592240_pt1 | contig 11834 bp, 9 predicted proteins | sample MGYA00511014_ERZ781399 | MGnify/ENA primary metagenome ERZ781399 (study PRJEB29847, sample SAMN06458254) | wastewater metagenome | isolation source: Wastewater bioreactor | place: South Africa: Cape Town | study: EMG produced TPA metagenomics assembly of the...
ATAGAGATTGATGATAAATATTTTAAACATCTGTGTTCATTTAGATGAAATATTGAACATGAAAAACTATGCTGGTTATACACCATTATTAACTGCTGTGTTCTATGAAGCTAAACAATGTGTTCAATATTTACTTGAAATAGAAAATCGAAATCTCAATTGGAAAGAACAGAACAGTGATGGTGAAACAATTTTTCATATTGCAACTAAAGATCATAAAAAACACGAACTTCTTCAAATAATTACGACGAAAATTAAATCGAATGAGCTCGAATCTATTTTAAAAATCAAAGATAATGCTGGTAATACACCGTTGCATAATGCTATCTATACAAATGAATCGAAACCACCTTTTGAATTGTCACAAATTAGAAATATTATTAGTGAAAAGAATGCTCTCGGTCTAACAGCTATTCACATTGCTTGTTGCATGGGAAATGAAGAAATTGTCAAATATTTTTGGGAAAATAATGATAGTCAATGTAAACAAGAATTGTTTCGACGAGATAATGATCGACGATCATGTTTACATATGGCTGCTAGTCAAGGTCATTTGAATGTTGTTAAATATCTTGTCGAAAAAGTCGAAATCGAAATTGATACTGTTGCTGATCGTGGTAAAACACCTCTTCATCTTGCTTGTCAAAATAATCATTTCGATGTTGTTCAATATCTTCTCGAACAAAACGCATCGCCTATACTTCGTGATGCGCAATTGTACAATTGTCTCGAAATAGCAATTATGAATCAACATGAACATTTAGTTCAAAATGCTCTTCTCGAACATGTCCTATGGCGTGAAATGATGCGTAATGCTCAACAAATCAAAGAAACAAAAGCATATGATACACCTATGCGTAAATTAATTCGATATATGCCAAACGTAGCCATACATGTCATAGAAACGAAATTAACTCGAACTGTTGGCGGACCGGAACAAAAAGTTTTTAACAAGATTTATGATTATGAATTCTTTCAAGATGAACTTCAAGTTGAACAATGGTATGCACAAGGTACGAGTCTTGATCCAAGTTCAGATCGGTTCTATGATCGATATAAAAAACTATCATGGACGGAAACACTTCGATGTGCTTTCTGTTGTTTTTATTGTTCACATGAAGATAAAAATGAAAGTAATATCAAACGATATACAGACAATAGTTATACATTAGTTCGAAATCATCCATTATTCATTGTTCCTCAACAAGCATCGTGTCCAAATCTTATCTATCATCCGTATAATATTTATTTACGTGAACAAAAATTTCATATGTTTGGCATTTATCTTTTATTATTCTATTGTCTACTCTATACGAGTTATTTAGGTATATTTACAGCACTTGTTCTACAGAATAAACATCCTCAATATTTCTACGATTTAATTAATATTAATTATACCGAAGATTTAAGTACATGTCAATATGTTGCCAATTCACTTGTGAATTCAAATATGATAGAAACATTCAAACCATATTCTCATCAAGCACTTCGAACGGCTGCTTTCGTACATTTAATCATATTTGTGATAAAAAACTGCATAGTTATTATTAGTCTTTTTCCGAAAATCTTTCGTCTTGGTGCGCATTATCTCGAAATATCAGTTCTCGTACTTTCATTTGTTTACATACTCGATTGGTACGATTGGCTTGATCCCGTTCTACTCCGGTGTCCCGTTCAATATCAAATTGGATCATTTGCACTTCTTCTAGCTTGGCTTAATTTTTTGATCTATTTTCGATGGATTCCATTTTGGCAAATTGGCGTTTATGTTGTCATGCTACAATTGATTTTATTTAAATTTGTTCAATTTATTCCAGTTCTTCTGATAATTATCTGTGGTTTTGGTTTTAGTTATTGGATGTTATTACAAAATCAAGCGATTTATGGAACACCGATTCAAGCATTGATTCGAACGGGTCTAATGATGTTTGATTTAGGTTATGAAGATCGACTGTACAATGCAGATCAAAATGGACCTGTATATTATACGATATTGTATGTGATTTTTATTTTAACTGCAATTGTTTTATGTATTTTTGTAATTAATTTAATGATCAGTATGTATATACTATATACGTGTATGTATGAGTTTTGTTTACTATAATTTCTCTTTCGATTGAAGGTGTTGCGGTTGGTGAAATACCGTCATTAAAAGATCAAAGTATTCTTTGGCGTCATTTAATGATGTACGAACTTTTATCGGATTATGAAATTCTTCGTATTCAATTACGTCCTATAGTGAATACTTTAATATGTGGTGCTATGGATAGACCACGTGCACAAGGACCAAGTATTTTCAAATGTTTGCAACGTCGTCAAGATGTTATGATGCAAGAAGATCAAAATGATGTTTTCTGGCTATTACGTTGTGGACGTTATATGCAACGACATTTTTTCAAAGATCAACTTCAAGATGATGTTCAAATACAAATTTCAAAAAATCAAAACGATTAGACTTTATTTTTCTCCAGTATTTTTAAAAGTACTAACATTTAATCTAGCAAATAGAATAAATATTTATGAAATCATATCGGTAGTAATGTCGGATAATGAATATAGATGATGATTATTGACAGGTATTTAAAAAAATGTTGATAATGTCAGTAAAGAAATTGGACGTAACAAGATCAAGTTTATGATCTCCATTGAAATCACCGACAGCTGTCTCAATTGGAATAACCGGACCAGTTTCATTTATCCATATCGTTTGTTTAATAAAAGTACCATTACCATAACCAATAAATACTGCTAGAGTATTATTTCCACGATGAGGAATAATAAAGTCCAAGTTATTATCATTGTTGAAATCGCCAACAATAGGTAAGAGTGGATATGTATCAGTACGATATATTCCTTGAATTTCGAACGTTAAATTACCGAATCCAAAAAATACACTTACAGTGTCATTGTTTGGATTACTGCCTACAAAATCTATTTGATTATCGTTATTAAAATCGCCAGCAACAATTCCGTTTGATCCAAGACTGGAAAGTATTGCATGTAAAGTAAAACTACCATTACCATGACCAGCAAATATGCTTAGACTATTGTAAGAAGTCCCTGCTGTAATCAGATCTAAATGACCATCATTGTTTAAATCAGTAAGAACAATAGCTACAGCTGGAATATTCAATATAGATATTGGTTGTGCACTAAAGCCCCCATTGCCATAACCAAGGTACATATTCACAGTAGAACCAGTTAAGATAACAAGATCGATGTTATTATCGTCATTGACATCTGCGACCGTAATAGGTAAGGAAGCGGAACTAGTTGGAAAAGTAGTTTGCGCTCCAAACCCACCGTTTCCATCGCCTAAAAGTATGCCTATATTGCTACTATAAAAATTTAGAACAGCCAGATCCAGCCAACCATCGTTATTAAAATCAGATACAGCGATCGAGTTTGGATTATTTCCAACTGGATAATTTACTACATCTGCAAAACTACCATTTCCGTAGCCAAGATATATACCTATAGTATTATTTCCAACATTGGCAACGACAAGATCTAGTAAACTGTCGCCATTAAAATCGTATGTATGGATCGAAGATGGATTGCGATGCGCTGTGTAAGTTGTTACTGATGTAAACATTGACCCACATTCTACAAACATGAAGAACAAAATATCTGGTTACTAATTATTATATCATTAATTACCTAATACGCAGAAAGTTCTTAAGGATAATGGTAAGCAGACTGCTTGTGGTGAGCAACATGAGTTAATTACGCATACTGATGCAGACATTGAACAGGCATATGTGGTATTGTTACATGGTTCTAGGATTGCACATGTAATTCCTGGTGCACAGTATCGAATATTATCGTGTGTACGATAGCCAAAACAAGGCATATGAACTGACGAATGGCAATTGTTGTTATTGTTCAAGTTTGTATAGCATTGTTGTAGAGAACAATTTGATATCGGTTCCCAGGCAGAATGAGATGCCTGAGTCAAGGTAAATTCAACACCATAATTATTAATACCACAATAGTAATTACTACGTTGTTCGATAGTTTGACCTAAAAATTGTTTATATATTACAGAAATTCTACGTGAATAAGATCAAAATATGCTTATACCTTTAACATATGCAAGAAAAACGGTTAAAAATAAAATTATTACTAGTTGCATACTATGTTTCACAAATGATGAATAAAGCAAACATAAAAAATAAATATTTCTTTTATATTTTCTTTTACATTGTTTACCGACTGAGTTTATCACGAAATAAGAAATAATCATAGAATCTATTGCAATTATGGGCGGTGTCGTGGGCAAGGATATCTTGAAAATAGAAATTAATGCAATTCATGAATGAAGTAAACTAATCGTTTGCTCTGTTATACCGCTACTGTGTCGTATAACAACATAAAAGAAATATTTTTCAAGCACAGTATGATTTGTTGTTTTATTTCCTTTCTTTTTTGCAAAAAAAAAGTTGAATCGAAGTTTTTAATTACAATACAGTTGTACTGCTCTTAGTTGTTGTTGTTGTCGTGGCAGGAGGAGGATAAGGATCATTACGATCACAACAACAACTAAGAGCAGTATTGTCACCACCAGATCGAGTATCATTAACATCGCGAGCACGTCTACCGAAGTCAGTACAAGTCGTATAATGATAATTGTAATAGGCATCATGGAAAAAGACGCCATTATGAAAGATTGTTACAGAAGTATTCGGGCAATTACAACCCAACCGACCAACAAAACCAGGATAATCTTGATCAAAAGCGATCACAACATACAAACCAGCACGAAACGGAACACTAGCATTACGACAAGCTTTGTTATCACCAACACTACAGCCACGACCGTAACAATGTCTGCCACCAGGATCAGAAGTAGGCTGACAGAAACAATTAGATGGTGGGAATTATTCAACTGTCATTTTTATTGTTAAAAATAATATAAGAATCACGATTTTGCTCATCTTTTTTCTTTTTTTAAAGTGAAATGAAGATATACATGCTATTCTATCTATTTAAATACTCGTTCATAAAGTTAAAAAAGTATAACATATTTTTTCGAATCTAGAACAAAGTACAAAGTAGATACTCGTGAGAAAACACTTGCTCGTTCTTTCATTTTTTCGCGAGCGTTAATAATCAAATTGAAAAAAGGAAAGCGTATAGGTTTCATTTTGCATTGTAACGAATGTTCGATCGGTTCGCTTGTCAGACATCTGAATCAAAAGTCAGTACTGTTTGAGTGCATTTATTTTTCTAATCCTACTTTTTTTAGTGTCGCCAACGATTCCAATCGCGAAAAAGGAAAATAGTAAAACCACATAGAATTGTTCAAGTTAGCATTCGACCACCGAAAAATAGAAAATCTCTTGATCAAAGCGTTAGTTTATAATCAAATACTTTTTGTAAATCAATTTATTTTTCTCACTAAAATAGATTCAATCGACTAAACAACTGCAAAGTAATTCATTCAGTGAAACATGCACTCTGAACAATTCATTTGAATCTTTCAATAAAATATATCTTTCGCCTTCGGTAATTGCATTTTTTATACCAAAAATTTTTTTATTCATACAAATAAAATAGACACGAGCGAATTGCAAAGATTACGAAAAGAAGGAAAAGAAACGCCATCGAAAAAAACGGTAATTCGTTTTTTTGTAATAAGAAATAATCTATTTTTATGCCTATAGATGTTTTTCATCATGTGGTCTTCTATGTGCATTGGCTGTACTTGCTTTTCTGGCAGGTGTTATTGCAGTCGCAATAATACTATCAAAAAAATCTAATCAAATAACCAGTAAGCTATTTGTTTTTTTCTCTCACCTTTTCATATAATTAAAATACAGAGAACTTTTAAGGTTTTATCAAATCATATTATTTGTTTATTTATAGCAGTAGATCAGAATGAATTTTTAATTTCTATCTTCTTGAGGTTTAACAACAGGAACAACAACAACGGCAACAACAGGAACAACAACAACAGCAACGACAATAACAACAATAACAACAGTAACAACAGTAACAACAATAACAACAACGACAACAGAAACAACAAGTTCAACCACAGGTAATCTCATTAAGATTGTTTACTATGAAGTAGATAAATATCTGTTGTTAGCATGGTCAACTATCATTAGTAATATGACTCAAGGTCGCAAATGGCATACAGCATCTGTATTAGACAATGGAGAAGTGTTGGTTGTCGGTGGAGTTTACAATTCATATTCACAAAGTGCTGAATTATACAATCCGTCGGCAGGAACATGGAGAAATACTAGTAGTATGGTTGATAGCCGAGGTGATCATACAGCATCGGTTTTACAAGATGGTCGAGTTCTAGTTACTGGTGGATTCACTGGTGCTGTTAGGTTACAAAGTGCTGAAATATATAATTCGACCACAGAAACGTGGAGTACGACTAGTGGCATGAGCTTTAATCGAATGTATCATAGAGCAGCAGTGCTCCAAAATGGTCAAGTACTGATTACTGGTGGACTTGGTACTACTGGTTGTTTAAAAAGTTGTGAATTATACGATCCATTAACAGAAACATGGGCAAAAACAGGCAATATGTCTGAATGTCGATATCAACATACAATATCTGTACTAACAAATGGATCAGTATTAGTAACTGGTGGACAAAGCTTAAGTTTTCCGATAAGTACTGCTGAACTATACAATCCAGTAACTGGTTTATGGACAAATGCTATGAGTATGACATACATTCGATATTATCATACAGCAACAATTTTATCAGATGGACAAGTTTTAGTAAATGGCGGAGCTGATAGTAGTAATTCAGCATTAAGAACTGTTGAATTGTTTAATCCATTGACAGGCACTTGGACAATGACTGGAAATATGACTTATGCCCGATATCAGCATACAACAACTCTTTTAAATAATGGACATGCTTTGACAGCAGGTGGATTTAATACTATTGCTATGTACGCTACTGTAGAATTGTATGATCCTGTTACACAACAGTGGACTAATCCTGGTAATTTAACATATGGTCGATATTCTCATACTGCTTCATTATTATCAAATGGACGAGTACTGATTGTGGGCGGAACGGATCCTGCTACTACTTTGGGTTTACGAACTAGCGAACTATATTAAAGTTCATATCTTTTTGTGTTATACTTTTTTCTCGCATTTTATGAAGGAATGTGTGATCTAAACTGTGAAGAAAAAAAAAGATTTATTCCTGTTTTTATTGCAAATTCTTATACAGTTCTATTCAATAAAGAAGCGAGTCATACATATATGATCATACGAATAAAATTAGAATAATTCATCAAATATTGAATTTACAAAAATAAATATTTATTTGAATTCAAATATAAAAAGGAATGTGTTATTGATTCAAACTTATAAAGAAAAAAAACATGATCTATAATATCTGTTTATTACTACTATTTACTAATGTCGTCAATGGACATCTATGTAGCTGTTATTGTCCGCATTATGCTGGAATTATTTATCATTATGCTTGTTCAACAGTGATGTGCACACAAGCATGTATGGTATCCGGTCTTGATAAATGTCAATCATCATTGACAGTTACGGGATATTGTGGAATGGGTCTGTCAATAGTGCCTTACAAAACAGTTATTTTTACTTCAGTTTTAACAATCACTTTTCTGAATTTAATAAAGTATATTTAAGCCACATTTTCTTTTTTCTGAAATCTTAGAAAGCATCATTAATAGCTTTTAATGTATCAATCATTTTCTTGACGCCAGCCATTTGTGGACCTAACTTATTAGCATAATTCGAAGAACCATATCCCCACCAATCCCAACAACCTTCGGGATTTACAGGATCAACATATGTTTGAATGATTTGTGGAAATAATACGATGATATTATTGAGTTCAGCAACTTCTAAATAACCGGTTTTCTTAGCGAATACATCACCAATACGCCATTTACCTTATTGAAAAGTAAATTTAAAAAAAAAGTTTTTATTTTTATGATCAAACCTTGTAAACATCCATGAAGAGCAACATGAATTGGACATTTATTTCCTTGGGTACAATTTTTAGGATAATAAATATAACCTTCTTTATCAAAACCAGATGCAGCAAAAGTCAAATTTGATATTCCGATGAAACCAGGAAGTTTCGACGAACTTGATGATGATGATGATTTCAACCAACGTGCCCAATAAGAAATGATATTGCTGCTAGAACTTTCTGGATTCATCAATGCTGGCTGTTCAATAGTCAAGAATCGGCCAGTCAATGGAACAGATCCATTTGGTCTAATCAAATTTCCACCAAACAAATGATTTAACATATCATAAGCCAAATCAAACGAACTACGTCAAATAAATTAACTATATTCAAAACATTTTCATTTTGCACATACCAATTATTGATATAATATTCAACGTCAAGAATGTCACACGATGCACCAAAATCATTTGTTGCAAAACCATGCGTTGCTCGCATCTCGTAGTTAGTTTTAATACTTGTATTGAATGATTCAAAAATTTTACCATTAAGTTTAGCAACTTCATGAGAAACTATAGGATCATTTAAGCCAGAATAGATATATACGGGATCATTCACTAGATTTGATATCGGATCGGCTGTACCAGCTGAAACACACTTTTTCAAGTAATCCAAAAGTTTTTCAATAGGAATCGATCCCGCTGGACCAAATAAACATCTTGCAGCTTTAACAGTATCATCTTCAGCACAATAATAGGGTGGACCAGCAAGAACACCGCTTCCACTAATGGTTGATGAATAGACTAAATGTAATTGAGCTGTCATTGCACCACCAGATGATAAACCTGAAACTGTCACATCAGTTCGTGGTAGAGCATAGATTTTTACAAAAATCAAAACGAGAAAATACAGAACCGTCCACATTCTTTTACGAAGAAAAAATAAATCAGTTTTTTTTTGTAAATCGATCCGATCGATTGATAACAAAATAAAGCACAAAAAAAGGATTAATCGATAAATCATTTCAATGACACAACTCAATTCCGAACACTTTTCTTATTAATGAAAAAGCATTCTAATAATAGTCTTCAATGAAGTCATGAAAACCATCATGCTACAGTTCGATGATTAAGAAACACCTTGAAAAAAGCTCTACAAAAATGACATTTCATTCCATTTTATTTTATTTTGAACCAGAAGTTCCAGTTCAACATGAAACTATTGACTCTATTTAATGGGCTGGATGTCATAAAAAATGATGAGAACGAAGATCGAACAGAAAACTTCTCAAAGACTTAGACAACGAAAAGATAGACTTTGAAGTAATTCAGAAGTAATGGAAAGATGTAGATTACGTTAGTGCATTCTAGAGAAAACTGTATGATCAATACGAAGATATAGAGTAGACTAGTATGTTCTAAACAAAAATAAGTGATTTTTACGGAGATATAGAGTGTATCAATGTGTTCTTGCAAAAACTATATTATCAAGAAGAATCTATAGAGTACGCTAGTAGTATCGAATTTGGAATTTGAATATAAATCCTCAAATTGAAAAGTTGAGTTTTCAATTATTCAAAGTTCAATTCCTGGAACTTGAAGTTTCAAATTTTATTTTTTAAATTTTAGTACTACCACTGTATACACAAAGGTACGTTCGCCCTCATCTTCAAGACAGTATTATACGGAGGATACCAGCTTATTCGTTTAAAAACTGTATCAAGAAGAGGAAGATGTAGAGTGCGCTAGTCTATTCTTGCAAAAATTGTATGACGAAGAGAAAGATGTAGAGTACGCCAGTATATCTGAAAAAAAGATATTTCGCGCCCATTTTTTTAATTTTGCCTGTGACACAATTGGCGGGCCAGCTAGGGGGCAAATCCCCTCCCCTAAAAAAAACTTTTGCCGGCCTGCCAATGCTGTGACATATATATATTCGTTTCTTTTCTTATCCTTTAGATAGGTAAGCCAATAAAGTAAAGTATACTTTGATTGTCAATTCAGTTTTATTTTTCATCTTGTTTTTTTCTTTCTCGAATATTTATGCCACAAAAAGCAAAATGGAAGCAAGTTTACGTGCCCTTTTTGAATTTAATCAACACTATAAAAGACAAATAACTGAAGCTTTGAATGCGAATAAACTAAGCAAATTGTACATTGCCTGTCAAGATGGTGATGTAAATACAGTTCGAACGTTACTACCAACGATTCGCTATCATCAATTGAATCGTTTCGAATGCAATGGAAGTACACCACTTCATATTGCTACAATTCGTGGTCATTCTGAAATAGTTCGTTTATTGCTTCATGATTACTGTTGTCAACGACATTTACGAGATAATCAAGGTTTGACTGCATATGATCAAGCGTCAAATGAAGAAATTCGTCGACTCTTCTATCGTCCATCGAACATCAATCGATTCAATGAAGACGAAGAAATAATATCTCAGTCAGAAGCTACCGGTCAAAATGATGCCAGTAATGTTCTAACAAAACCGGATCGTATTTATTTGATTGGTTTCGAAGCAAACGAAGATATTCCACATCAACTCAACGGTCTTAATGGTATTAAAGCTATGTTTCAATCGCGTCTTGGACGTTTCATAATGGAAACAGGAATGAAACTTAAACTTGCTAAAGATACTGGTTATACCGACGAAGAATATGCGTATGTAACCAGTCGTAAATTTCGTGAAGATGCTCTGCGAAAACTAATTGACGAACATGTGACTTCGAACCATCGTGAATATCAGCATTGCTATTATTTGTTCAATGAATATATCGAACATGATACTATCGAATCTCTGTTGAAACTCTACACATTAGAAACACCATTCTATAAACAATTAATGATTCTTTCCAGTCCATTAGGATTTCCATTTTTCATGCATTTAACTGACTTGAAAAAACGTTATTTTCAAGGATATACTTATCGAGGTCTTCGTCTATCTGAACATAAATTAAATGAATATCGTTGGGCATTGAAACATCCTAATAGTGTTTTATGTATAATGACATTTTCTTCGACATCAATTGATCGTCATGTAGCTGAAAAGTTCTCGTCATCTCGTTTAAAACCATCACAAACAATTTCTACTCTATTGATCTATCATTTTTCACAACCTTGTGATACGGCCATTAATTTAAGTGGCATTCCTCGATATCATCTACCATGCATATCAAATTATGAAAATGAAAAAGAAGTTCTGATTGCTCCACGAACATTCTTTCAAGTAACTGATATTCAATTCAATCAATCGACTAATCGATGTACGATTCATCTTGAAAATCTATGTGGTGAACATCAAAATGTTGTTCAAGCACTCACACTATTGCTTAAAAATGATTTGAAAAAGAAAATGTAATCTGTAAAGCAAGGAATAACTTCTTGTTGCTACATTTGAATTATACACACACTCTCTCTCTCTTATTTTTCCTTTGTAAACATAACGCATTTCAAGGCGTTCTTTCATTGATTAAAAAAATAGATGAAATAAGTCATCATTTGAAAATCCAATCGAGCAAAAACTATTCATATAAATATTCGATCAAAAGTTTCACCATTTGAACAATCTTTGCCACGGGTAAGTCTTCGGACATAGATGTACAATTTTTGAGAATCTTAACATTGTAGTCACATCGTAGAGCACGTACATGTACAGACGCTTCTACGGAAAATATTATAGTTCATTCGACGACAGACGTGAATCTTGAAAAAATTGGAAATATCAATGATCATCATCGCATAAACAAAAGAAAGCAAAAGAAATTATTTGGATGTATAAATCAAACAATAAAACGATTTATTATTATTTCTACTATTCTATTAACTATTGGTATTCTTATTACTCTCTTAGTTCTTTTTATAAAACCAAATAAACATGTCATAAATCGTGAAG
>ERZ781399.3585-NODE-3585-length-11826-cov-4.141449_pt1 | contig 11826 bp, 13 predicted proteins | sample MGYA00511014_ERZ781399 | MGnify/ENA primary metagenome ERZ781399 (study PRJEB29847, sample SAMN06458254) | wastewater metagenome | isolation source: Wastewater bioreactor | place: South Africa: Cape Town | study: EMG produced TPA metagenomics assembly of the...
ATACGAGATCGAAACGTGACTGGAGTTCAGACGTGTGCTCTTCCGATCTGTGAAGGGCGAGACGATCACGCTCGTCGGTGAGGACGGCAAGCCGTTCAAGGTGAAGATCCCCGCCGGTGTCGCCGACGGGCAGAAGATCCGCCTGCGCGGTCGCGGTCGGCCTTCGCCGGACGGCGGGGAGTCGGGTGACATCGTCGTGCAGGTGACGGTGCGTCCGCACCCGGTGTTCACGCGCGACGGACTGAACCTGCGCGTCACCGTCCCGGTGACATTCACGGAGGCCGCGCTCGGAGCGACCATCGAGGTGCCGACGCTCGGCGGCGACCCCGTGAAGCTCCGGGTGGCCCCCGGAACGCCGTCGGGGCGGGTGCTGCGTGTCAAGGGGCGCGGCGTCGTGGCATCCAAGGGCACCGGCGACCTCCTCGCGGAGGTCCAGGTCGTCGTTCCGACCCACCTCGATGAGAAGGCCAAGGAGGCGCTCGAGCGCTTCCACGAACTCGAGCCCAAGGAGAACCCGCGGGCCGACCTCATGAGCAAGGCGCGGGAGTGATCCCGTGACCTCGCCAGTACAGGAGATGTCACCGAGACAGGACGGTTCGCCCACGTGGCATCCTGCCTCGGTGATATCTCCTGTCTCCGCGACGCGGAGGGGGATGCCTGATGGTCGATGACGTCGACGAGGAGGCGCCCATCTTCGCGATCGCGGTCGCGGCGGAGCTCGCCGGCATGCACCCGCAGACGTTGCGCCAGTACGACCGCCTCGGCCTCGTCGTGCCCGCGCGCACGCAGCGCGGGTCGCGGCGCTACGCGCTGCGCCATGTGAAGCAGCTGCGCGAGGTCGCGGCACTGTCGGCCGAGGGGATGAGCCTTCCCGCGATCTCCCGGCTCATCGAACTCGAGAACACCGTCCGGGGGCTCCGCCGCCAGGTCGCCCAGCTCGAGAACCGCCTGCAGGATGAGGAGAGCCGTCGTTCCCGGGTCTTCGCAGCGGGTGCGTCGGGGTCGGTCGTGAGCCTTCGCCACGGCACCCGCGTCCGCCGCGCGACGGAGGTCGTCGTGTGGCATCCGCCGTCCGCCGCGGACTGACGGCGGTGCGGCCCCGCCGCAGACGCCGTCCGGCGAGGCCACGCACCGGCATCCGCTCGCGTCAGTCGGTCTGCGTCAGCCCGCCTGCGCCGCGAGGAATGCTTCGTAGTCGCGGCGCGACACCTCGGCATACCCCTGCGCCCACGCGACGATCGCATCGGTGACGATACGGCCGTTGCCGATGTACCCGACGACCTCGCCGGCGGTGGGGGACTGCGCGTGGGCGCGGGCGAGCACCGCCGCGCACGCCTGGGCGTAGAGCCGGAACGACGTGTCATCGAGCGTCTCCGCGTCGATGCCGCCCTTCATATCGCGGAACTGCCGCACGTAATAGTCCGTCTCTCCGCCGCGGAAGTGCCCGAGGAACGGGTCCGAGGCGCCCTGCAGAATGCGCTGCATCGCGACGACGCGGCCGCCCTGCCCGTTCTCCGCGATGTACGCGTCGACCTCGGGCGGCTGTGGATAGTTGCCGTACTGCGCGAGGACGCTCTCTCCCGCCTCCTTCGTCTGGAGGAGCAGCGCATCGCCGTCACCGTCGACGAGAAGGGTGACGTAGCAGCGCGTGCCGACGCTCCCGACACCCACCGCACGGCGCACGGTGTCGACGATCGTGTAGTTCGTCAGCAGCAATCGGATGTCGGAGGGCGTCGTCTGCGCGTACGCATCGATCGCGCCGATGACACCCCGCTCGAGGTCTGTGTCGAGATGCGTCATCGCGGGCGGCACCTCGACGAAGCGCGTGCGCCCGTCCGGTGTGGTCTCGGTCAGCTTCCGGGTCGCCCGTGCGCTGGTGCGCCGTTCGGCGTCGGCGATCGCCTTCCGCAGTGTCTTGCGGGCGGAGGCGACGACCGAATGCAGCGTCCCCTCTGCGTCGAAGTGTTGGTAATAGCGCTCGATCGGCGTGAGGTCACGGCTCTGCCGCAGCGCGATCGCATACTGCCCGACGGAGGAACGAGCGGCGTCGGTGATGACCGCGGCGCTGCGACCGGTCTCCTTCCCCGCGATGATGACGGATGCCACGAGCCGCTTGAGATCCCACTCCCACGGCGACCACGCCGACTCGTCGAAGTCGTTGAGGTCGAACACGAGCGTGCGCTGCGGCGAGGCGTAGAAGCCGAAGTTGGAGAGGTGCGCGTCACCGCATGACGCGACGGGGATGCCGCTGTGCGCCGTCGCGGCGAGATCGGCGGCCATGACCGCAGCCGTCCCCCGGAAGAACGCGAACGCGCTCGCCGACATCCGCTCCGTGCGCAGCGGGAGCAACTCGGGCACGCGCGTCGCGTTCTGCGCCCGCAGGATCCCCAGCGGATCGCGCTCTCCCGTGGGGAGGTCGGCCAGGCGCTGGCGGGGAGTGCGGCTGCGACGTGCGCGGCCGCGGTCGCGCGCGTCGATGGTCGTCTGGGCTGCGTGCGGTATCGCGGTCGGGTCGGTCGCCGTCGGCTGATCCGCCCCCGGGGCGGGAGGAGTGCTCACGGCTTCATCCTGGCACCGCGGCGCGCGGCGCGACGCTCAGGCGAGCAGGCGAGCCTTCGCCGCGGCGAACTCGGCGTCGTCGAGGAGGCCGGCTTCCTTCAGCGCGCCGAGCTTCTGCAGTTCGCCGACGATGTCGACCGCCGGTGCTGCCGGGGCAGGGGCGGGAGCAGGCGGTGCTGCCGCGGCCCGAGCCTGAGCCTGCGCGGCGGCCTGCTGCGCGGCGGCGTCGATCTGCGCCTGCTGCGCGGCGGCAGCGAACTCCTGCTGTTGGGCGGCGGCCTGGTGCCGCCCGGCGGCCCTCGCGTTGACGGCGTTGGCGGTGCCGGCGACGACAGCGGTACGCGCGGCGAGCCCGATGAGTCCGGGGCGTCCGGCTCTTCTCATGTGTCCTTCTCCTTACTCGGCGTCTTCGAACTCGTCGAAGAGCGCATTGACGACGGGGGCGGGGATGCGCTCGACCCGGAGGACCTGAGCGCCGGCGGCGCTCACACGCTCGGCGAGGGTGCGCGCCCAGACGAGTTCGAGGGCGACGATCGCCGCCGAGCGGCCCGGCTCGAGCTCGTCGGCGAAGTCGGCGACGTCCTCTTCGCCGATGAGTCCGGGTGCGGCCAGCGTCGCGCCTTCGGCCTCGACGGAGGTCGCCTGCTCGCCGTCCTCCGACACCGTCACGATGAGGAAGTCCAGCACGCGTACGGTGCCGGCGGAGACGAGGTCATCGAGTGCGGAGATGACGGAATCGGCGGGGCGGTCATCGGCGAGTTCGACGAGGTAGAACTCGACGGGGCCGAAGTCGAAAGAAGCCATGGCGGCGTTCCTTTCTCGTGGGTTCAGGTTCATTCTGCTCTGTGTGCACCGGGAGGGCGAAGCGGCCGGGCGCGGGATGTCGTACCGCGGGCGCCGCGGCCGGCTACGACGACGGGTCGAGGCGCAGCACGTCGCCGGAGCCGGACACGGGCAGGTCGCTCACGAGGCGAAGGGTTCGGGCCAGCTCGTCGAGGGACGCGGCGACCGTTCCGAAGCGCTCGCGATCACCGCCGACGGCCGTGAGGGTGACGAACGTGTCGCCGGTGTCCCACGTGTAGGTCGTCGACGGCGGGGCCGCGGCGGCCCCGCCACCCGCGCTCGCGCGGACCGGCGGCAGTGGCATCGCGAGCTTCTCGCCCATGCCGAGATACGGCGAGCGGAAGTCCTCGGTGTCGTCGTACTCCATCGGCATCATCGCGCGCGCCGTGCGCAGCTGCGGCGTCGCCTGCTGCACCTGGGCGAGGGCGACGACGAGCTCGGGGTCGTCCTTCCACACCCAGACGAGCACACGCCCCTCGGCCTTGCGCAGCAGCGCGGGCGCCGCCTGGCTCATCGCCCACGCGGCGAAGCCGCCGCCGGGGCGCGGGGTTGCGCCGAGGGCGGCGTTCGCCTGCGAGAGGAGCATGCCGATCGCGCGCTTGCGGTGACGCCGCCCCCGCAAGCCGAACGAGCCGGTCACGGGCACCCAGCGGGTGGGGTCGGCATCGGCTCGCAGGCGCATCATGCTCCCAGGGTAGGCGCCGACCCCGAGTCGTCGCCGTGAGTCATGCCCCCGGCGATGCCTCGTCGAGATCCCCCGTGAGGTACCGCTGGAGCGTCGGTCCCACGTCGCGCACGACGTCGTCGACGGAGGCCGAGGCGAGCGGCTCGAGCTCGACCACATAGCGGGCGACGATGAGACCGATGACCTGGCTCGCGAGGAGCCCCGCGCGTCGGGGTGCATCGTCGCCCCCGATGCGCTCGCGGATCCGGTGCAGGACCTCGCGCGAGATGAATCCCATCAGCATCGACGAGGTGCGGCGGTTGCCGATCACTCCACGCAGCAGGGCGACGCCGCGCGGGCGGAAGGTCGGCGAGTCCCACGTCGTGACGATGAGGCGGACGAGTCTCGCGCCGGCATCCGCCGGGTCACCCTCGAGCGCCTGCGGGACGAGCCGCGCGGGGTTCGCGGGGATGTCGACGGCGGCGGCGAACAGCTCGGACTTCGTCCCGAAGTAGTGGTGCACGAGTGCGGAATCGACTCCCGCGCGCTCCGCGATCGCGCGCATCGTCGCGCCGTCGTAGCCGTGCTCGGCGAACTCGCTCGCCCCCGCAGCGAGGATGCGCTCGCGCGCATCGCTCGCGCCGCCGCGCGGGCGCCCGCGACGGCGAGCCGGCGCGGGCGGTCCGTGGGTCATGCCCCCAGCGTAGGCCGCCACTCGGCCCTCTTGCGCATTATTCATCGCACGATGAATAATGCGATCATGCGCGCTGTCTTCCTCAAGGAGTTCCAAGAGCTGCGGCGGGATCGCCTCACGCTCGCGATGCTCGTCGTGCTGCCGCTGCTGCTCCTCGTGATCTTCGGCTACGCGGCCAACTTCACCGTCGACACGCTCCGGGTCGGCGTGAGCGGCGCGCAGGCATCCGCGGTCACCGACCTGCTGACGAGCCACGCCGACCTCGCCGACCACCTCGACGTCGTCTCGACCGACTCCGCCGCGACGGATGCCGAGTCGCGCGAACTTCTCGTCCACCGCCAGGCGGACGTCGCCCTCTACGCCGACGGCGCGGGCTCCGTCACCGTCTACATCGACGGCGCGAATCTCTTCGCGGCGCAGTCCGCGAAGGTGCTGTTCACCCAGGCATCCGCACAGCTCGCCCAGACGCCGGGCGCGCCGACGCTCGACATCCAGGTGCTCTTCAACCCCGACCTCACGACCTCGTGGGTCATGATCCCCGCCATCATCGGCCTCATCCTCACCTTCATCGGCACGATCATCACGTCGATCGGGATGGTCCGTGAGCGTGAGGCGGGCACCTTCGAGCAGCTCGCGGTCATGCCGCTGAAGGCCTCGTCGGTGATCCTCGGCAAGATCACGCCGTACTTCCTGCTGGCGGCCCTCGACATGCTGCTCATCGCGCTCATCGGCATCTGGCTGTTCGGTGTGCCGTTCCGTGGCAACGTCGGGATCTTCGCGCTCGGCGCGGCGCTGTTCCTCTTCGCGGTCCTCGGGATCGGCGTGCTGATCTCGACCGTCGCGAAGACGAACGGCCAGGCGATCCAGATGGCGATGATGACGCTGCTGCCCCAGATCCTGCTCTCCGGCATGATCTTCCCGCTGGATGCCATGGCGGCCGGCGTCCGGTGGATCGGATACCTCCTGCCGCTCACCTACTTCACGATGATCTCGCAGGGCGTCATGCTGCGCGGGTCGGGTTGGGAAGCCCTGTGGCTCCCGATCCTCGTGCTCGCCGTCATGGCGGTCGTCCTGTTCGCCGCGGCCGTCGTGCGACTGCACGCGAGCATCGCTCCGGCGCGGGCGGCACGACGCGCCCCCGCGGGGGCGGAGTCGCGACGGTGACCGGGTACGGTGTCCGCGGCATCCGGGTCGCCTTCGGGAACACGGTCGCGCTCGACGATGTGACGCTCGAGGTCCCGACAGGTCGGGTCACCGCCGTCGTCGGCGGCGACGGCGCGGGCAAGTCGACGCTGCTGCGGGTGCTCGCCGGGCGGGTCGGCGTGCAGGCGGGGAGCGTCCGCACCGTCGGCAAGCGCGACCTCGGCTACCAGCCGTCGACGTCGGGCGTGTGGGGGAGCCTCACGGTCGCCGAGAACCTCGCCTTCGTCGGCCAATCCTTCGCGATGCCGGCCGCACGCGTACGCTCACGCGGCGACGAGCTCCTCGAACGGGCGGGGCTCAGCGCGGCGCGCGACCGGCTCGGGCGCGACCTGTCGGGCGGGATGCGCCAGAAGCTCGGCTTCGTGCTCGCGATCCTGCACGACCCGCGACTCGTGCTGCTCGACGAGCCGAGCACGGGGGTCGACCCCGTCAGCCGTGTCGAGCTGTGGCGCCTCATCGCCGAGGCGGCGACGGAGGACACCGCCGTGCTCCTCGCGACGACCTACCTCGACGAGGCGTCTCGCGCGATGACGGTGCTCGCCCTCGACGGCGGGCGCGTCATCGGCGCGGGCACCCCCGACGACATCATCGCGTCGGTGCCGGGGCGCATCGTGACCTCGGATGCCACGGCGGCGAGCCCGGACAGCTGGCGCCGCGGCGCCGCGCGGCACCGCTGGATCCCGCCCGAAGGCGGTGAGGCGTCGCCCGGCGCCGAGGTGCCCGTCGACCTCGAGGACGCCCTCATCGCGCTGACCCTCGCGCGGGAGGTGTCGTCGCCCGAGCCCCGCGCCACAGGCATCCGCACCGGCGGCTTCCCCGTCACGGGCGCGCCCGCCGCCGCGCCCACTCCGGCGGCCTCCGCAAGGGCGGGTGCCCCGCTCGCCGAGGCGCGGGCCATCACCCGCCGCTTCGGGGAGCAGCCGGCGGTCGAGGACGTCTCGCTCCGCGTCGGGGCCGGGGAGATCGTGGGCCTCATCGGGGCAAACGGCGCCGGCAAGACGACCCTCCTGCGCATGCTCATCGGGCTCGAACGCCCCGACGAGGGCGAGGCGCTGCTGTTCGGCGCGTCACCCACGGCCGCCGCACGCCGTCGCCTCGGCTACGTCCCACAGGGGCTCGGCCTCGCGCAGTCGCTCACCGTCGCCGAGAACGTGGCCTTCGTCGCGCGCGTGTACCGTTCCCCCGCCGCCGACCTCCCGCCCGCGCTCGCCGCCGTCGCGGAGGAACGGGTCGCCGACATCGGGCTCGGGCGCCAGCGCCAGCTCGCCTTCGCCCTCGCCCTGGCCCACCGTCCGGAACTCCTCGTGCTCGACGAGCCCACCTCCGGGGTGGATCCGCTCTCCCGCGCGCGACTGTGGGACACGATCCACGCGCAGGCCGATGCGGGCATCGGCGTCATCGTCACGACGCACTGTCTGCAGGAGGCGGAGCAGTGCACGCGGCTCGCGCTGATGTCGCAGGGGCGGCTCACGGGAACGGGCACAGTCGCGGAGCTCACGGCCGGCATGCGCGCCGTCGAGGTGCGCACCGCCGAGTGGCAGCGCGCGCTCGCGGGGCTGACCGCGGCGGGACTTCCCACGATGCTGTCGGGGCGGAACCTCCGGGTCGCGGGCGTCGACGCCGCCGGCGTGGAGGCCGCGCTCGGAGGCATCCCCGCCCGATGCCGTGACGTCGCGCCGACCCTCGAAGAGGCGATGGTGCTGCGCGAGCAGTGAGGCGACGCCCCGGCGCGCTCGGGGCCCGGCGGAGGCCCTCGGGTAGACTCGATCCTGGTCGACGCACTCGCCGATCACGCCGCAGAGATAGGCAGCCACCGACCCGTGACTCCCCCAGCGACACCCCCCGCGCACGACGAGGGCGGTGCGACGCCTCCCGCCGCAGCCCCCCTCACGGTCGTCATCGCCGCCGATACCTTCGCTCCCGACGTCAACGGTGCGGCGCGCTTCGCGGAGCGGCTCGCCGCCGGACTCGCCGGCCGCGGACACGACGTGCACATCGTCACGCCGAGTGTCGGGCACCGCAACCACGGGGTGTTCACCGAGCGCATCGAGGGGCAGGACCTCACGGTCCACCGGCTGCCCGGCGTCCGCTGGTACCCGCACGACTGGCTGCGGTTCGTCTGGCCGTGGCGCAGCAAGCACTACGCGCGCAAGGTGCTGGATGCCGTGAAGCCCGACGTCGTGCACAGCCAGTCGCACATCGTGATCGGTCGCGGACTCACCCGGATCGCGCACCAGCGCGGCATCCCGGTGATCGCGACGAACCACGTGATGGCCGAGAACATCCTCGACTTCACGACCCTCCCGCCCGTGCTCGACAAGATCGTCGTGAAGCTCGCGTGGGACGACGCGAAGCGCACGTTCGACATGTCCCGCGCCGTGACGACGCCGACCCGCAAGGCGGCGGAGTTCCTCGAGCAGACGATCGACATCACGGGGGTCATCCCGATCAGCTGCGGCATCGACAAGCGCAACTACACCCCCGATCTGACGCCGCGCGAGCACCACCGGGTGCTGTTCGTCGGGCGCCTCACGACCGAGAAGCACGTCGAGGTGACGCTCCAGGCCATCGCGAAGCTCGCGCCGGAGCTGCCGAACATCACGTTCGACATCGTCGGCGGCGGCGACCAGCACCGGAACCTCGAGCAGACCACGCAGCGCCTCGGCATCCAGGACCGCGTCACGTTCCACGGCCGCGTGTCGGAGGAGGACCTGCGCGCGTCCTACGGCAAGGCCGACGTGTTCGCGATCGCCTCGATCGCGGAGCTGCAGTCGATCGCGACGATGGAGGCCATGGCATCCGGTCTCCCCGTCGTCGGTGCGAACGCCGTCGCCCTGCCGCACCTCATCAACGACGGCGTCAACGGATACCTGTTCGAGCCGGGGAACGCCGACGACCTCGCCGACAAGCTCCGGCGCGTGCTCACCGCTTCGCCCGAGGAGTATCTGCGCATGCAGCAGGCCTCCCTCGACGGCGTCGAGATCCACGACATCGAGAAGACCCTCGACACGTTCGAGAAGCTCTACCGCGGCGAGCCGCTCGAGAGCTGACATGCGCCTGCTCTTCGACGCGCGCTACATCCGCACCGACTTCCACGACGGCATCAGCCGCTACTCGGCCGAGCTCGCCGCCGCCGTCCTCGCCGCCGCTCCCGCACGCGGGGTGGAGGTCGTCTTCCTCATCCACGACGACGCGCAGCGCGCGTTCCTGCCGGCGGATGCCCGGGTGCTCCGCATCCACCCGCCGACGGCGGTGCGCGAGCCCTTCACCGCACTGATCCTCAACCGTCACCGGCCCGATGCGGTCTTCTCGCCGATGCAGACGATCGGGTCCGCCGGCCGCCGGTTCGGGCTCATCCTGACGCTCCACGACACGATCTACTACCGCCATCGGACGCCCCCGCGCGACCTGCCCTGGTACGTGCGGCTCGGGTGGCGCCTCTTCCACCTCTCGTACGTGCCGCAGCGGCTGACACTCGATGCCGCCGACGTCGTCGCGACGGTGAGCGAGACGAGCGCGGCGGAGTTCGCGCGCGTGCGCCTCACCCGCCGGCCGGTCGTCGTCGTGCCCAACGCGCCGCAGCGACTCGCCGACCTGCTGCCCGCGGGCGCCGTCACGCCCGGCGCCGCGAACCTCGTGTACATGGGCTCGTTCATGCCCTACAAGAACGTCGAGACGCTCGTCCGTGCGGCCGCGCACCTCCCCGGTCGAACGCTCCACCTGCTGTCGCGCATCTCGCCCGAGCGGCGTGCCGAGCTGTCCGAGCTCATCGATCCCCGCGGCGCCGAGGTCGTCTTCCACGGCGGGGTGACGGATGCCGAATACGCGGCGCTTCTCGCGGATCGGGCCGTGCTCGTCTCGGCCTCGCTCGATGAGGGCTACGGTCTGCCGCTCGCCGAGGCCGTGGAGATGGGGGTTCCGGCGGTCGTCACCGACATGCCGATCTTCCGTGAGGTCGCCGGCGACGGTGCGCTCTACGCCCCCGGGCGCGACGCCGAGGCGTTCGCCGCCGGCATCCGCTCGCTCGACGACTCATCGGTGCGGGAGGCGGTCGTCGACGCCGGCACGGCGCACATCGCGCGCTTCTCGTGGGCCCGCTCGGCCGACGTGCTGCTCGACACGCTGCAGGCGATCCCGGCTCGCCGCCGCCGGTAGCGGGCGCCGAGCCGGGCCGTCGTCAGTACAGGAAGCCCGGCACCGAGAAGACGAAGGCGCTCAACGAGCCCACCACGGCGGCGGCGCCGAGCCCGATGCCGATGCCCGCCCACAGCGGCGCATCGCGGCGTGCGATCAGCCCGAAGACGAGTGCGCCCGCCCCCGCGACCACTGCCACCGCGTTCAGGAAGAACGACACCGCGCCGTACGCCGCGTAGTTCGAGAGGCTCAACAGCGACCGGAAGATGAACGGCTGCACGAGGCCGAGCGCGAGCGGCACGGCACCGAGGACGGCGGCGATGATCGCGAGCCTGCCGCGGCCGGCCGATGGTGCGGCGGGCGAGGGTGAGAAGGCGGGCGCCGTCGCGCCGTAGCCGGGCGCCGCATACGCGGCGGCCGGAGCCTCGGGAGCGTACGGCGCCGCCGGCGCTGCCGGGGCGGTCGCGTACGCGCCTGCCGGGGCCGCGGGATCAGCGGGCGCATACGGCGCAGCAGGAGCTGCCGGCGCGGCAGGGGCGTACGGGGCGCCCGCGGGCGGGGCGTAGGGAGCGCTGACCGGCGGCGCGTACGGCGGGGCGGGCGGAACCGGTTGGCCGTAGGGCGGTGCGGGGGCGGTGTGCGGGTCCTGCTGCGGCTGATCCGGTGTCGACATGGTCGCTCCTCAACGATGGGATGTCCGGCCCACTCTACGGGGGTGGTGCGTCGTGCCCGAAGCCCTTCTCGAATCGACGGAGCGTCGTTCAGGGGAGCCGGCTGTGGTCGGTGGGGATCCGGCGGTATCCGTCGAGGCGCAAGTGGTGGATCGTCACCGCGACGCCGGCGGCGGAGAGGATGCCGAGAAAGATGAGAAGGATCATGGCGGAAACGCTACGAGCGCATGTGTTCTGCCACGAGTGGCAGGACTGACGCTGTGTGTATGATTTCTGCCATGAAGACCATCGCGTGTGTCGTGCAGCCGGGGTTCGCCCCGTTCGAGTTCGGTCTGGCCTGCGAGGCGTTCGGCCTCGACCGGTCCGACGACGGCATCCCCTCCTTCGACTTCCGCGTCGTCGCGCCCGACCCGGGGGTCGTTCCGAGCAACATCGGTTTCTCGATCAATGTCGAGCACGACCTCGCTTTCGCCGACGACGCCGATCTCGTCGTGATCACCCCGATTCCCCGCGAGCAGTGGGCGAGCGTCGACACGCGCGTCGCAGATGTCGTGCGTCGCGCCGTCGCGCGCGGCGCCTGGGTCCTGACCGTCTGCAGCGGGTCGTTCGTCGTCGCCGCGGCGGGTGTGCTCGATGGCCGCCGTGCCACGACGCACTGGCGCTATGCCGACACGATGGCCCGGATGTACCCGGAGATCGACGTCGACCCCAACGTCCTGTACGTGCAGGACGGGCGCATCATCACGAGCGCGGGCACCGCCGCCGGGCTCGACGCCTCGTTGCACCTGCTCCGGCAGGAGCTCGGCGCCGAGATGGCGAACAAGATCGCCCGTCGCATGGTCGTGCCCCCGCAGCGCGAGGGCGGCCAGGCGCAGTTCATCGCCAACCCGCTCCCGCAGGTGTCGTCCCTCTCGCTCGCCCCGGTGACCGACTGGATGATGCAGAACCTGCGCGAAGACCTCACGGTCGAGCAGCTGGCGGCCAAGGCGCACATGTCTCCCCGCACGTTCGCCCGCCGCTTCAAGGCCGATCACGGCACCACGCCGGCGGCGTGGCTC
>ERZ781399.3606-NODE-3606-length-11778-cov-3.908982_pt1 | contig 11778 bp, 9 predicted proteins | sample MGYA00511014_ERZ781399 | MGnify/ENA primary metagenome ERZ781399 (study PRJEB29847, sample SAMN06458254) | wastewater metagenome | isolation source: Wastewater bioreactor | place: South Africa: Cape Town | study: EMG produced TPA metagenomics assembly of the...
ATTTCTAATTTGTGTTCTTTTTTCATTGTGAAATGAATTAGATCATTGAGAATTCTCGATGAAAAATATAATGAGGTGAAAAAAACATTCGAAATTAGCAAAGCACATCTTAGTCATGCTGAACATCGAGTAAGATCGAATTTGATTTAGTTTTAATCTTGGCTTTTTTTTCCTATTCTTTGCAAAGGCAAATTCGTATAAACTCCAATTGAGTAAAGCGGAAAAAGAAAATGAAGTTAACGAAAAGAAACTCGCGGAATTGGAAGATCGTTTCAACCAAAAAGAACGAGAATATCTTTCGAAACGATTGACATTCGAAGTTTACGAAGAACAATTGAAGAAAATGCTTCAGGCAGCCGAAGATGTCAACGATGGCGTCGATCATCATATATCCATCGAACGATTTCAACGAGAAATCAAAGAATTTTCCAAAGAATTACCGAAATTAAAATCACAAATCGATTCTATACAAGTCCGAATAGATTTCTTTCAAAAATGCAAAGACGAATTGAAAAATATGGAAGCTGAACATAACAAACGTGAACGTGACGTTCAATTAGCTACGGAAGAGAATATTCTCAAAGAAAATGAATTCATACGATTAGTTAAATGTCGAGATCAGATTCGACAGATTTATCGATGTCGATCGACGAATGATCTACCACGGAAAATCTTCTATTCCTTACCAGTTAAAGCTAAACATATCGGAGACGATAAGGACGGTAATCAACAAAAACACACACTCGATTTTAAACTTTGATTTGTTTGGTTCTTTTATTTAGAATTAGATGACTTCTCGAAGGCAATAAATCTAACAGCGAGATACATCGGTCGAGATTGGAGTCGACTCTATTGGAAATTGCCATTTTATCCTTCACGTGGTCAACAAGAAGTCTCACGAGATATCAATCATATTGATGATAAATATCATCGTGGCAATGTTTTTCATGTAAATATTTTCCATTGTTTTCATCGAATTACAGTTGAATTATTTTTAAGGATCAAGCGTTGGATGCATTGAATAAATGGCGACGTTTTCATACGCGTGCTAAAATAGCTGATCTAATTCAATCACTTCGAGATATTCATCGACTTGATATTATTCAATTAATCAATCAACGAATACTCAAACCTAAACAACCGCTAACTGATGAAAAAGAAGAAATCGATGAACGAAAACAGGAGATCGAAAATCTAAATCGCAAACTCAATCGTTTGTTTGAAAAAATTCGAACGGGTGTTATTGCAACGCACGACACGTATGTCTATTCAACTATCGGTCTTGATCCACTAGAGCCGGTTAGAAAACACCGACCTCTGGTCATGCAATGATTTTGCACTGTCAAAAAAAAACGACAGCAACAACAACAAATTTCACTAACCTCAACACAACATTGTACATAATTGCAAACAATTTCATGTTTTCATTTTTTCTTTTTATTAAACCACACAAGCAAATCGTCGCACATTTGTATAGATTTTTATACAAATAACAATGTTTATGAATTATTCACTAGATGATTCCATCTTGATTAATTTAACAATATTCAAAGCACATGAATATTAATTTGAATTAATTGATTTTCTTTTCTTTTCTAGTTTTTAAAATCATCCAGTAGGAGTAGATCGTATACTACGTCCTCTCAAAAATCGACATCATCTTTTGCAAGAAATCCTTCTCCTCGAAGGAAATTGGCGCATGCATAAACATTTAACAAACATTGAGAAAAACTTGTGTGATCGTTTTCTTTCAATAAATTTACCCCCTTACGTTTCTAGAATTTGAAAGAAGAAAACAGAAGAACTTACTTTTAATGATTGAAAAATAACAATCAGACAAAAAACATACAATTATAATAAAACACTCCCTTTCGATCGAAATTTCTGAAAACAAAAATAAAATAACTTATTTGATTTGCGTATGTATATCTAGTAATTAATGGATTGAAATGTTAATAAAAGAAACCGTGAATGGCCTATTTAATCAGTCATGAGTTTATGCTGTTAAATAATTATTAGCTTTGCCTACGCGTATGTTTAATGTACCGACATAAGTATGCAGATTGAAAATTGTCAGGATTTTTTTCTTCATTTACATAATTGAACGGTATATAGACTTTGTTTTGATCGAAATTCTATGCACTTTTTAATCGAAACCTTAAAATTGCAACATTCTCAAGTATACATGCAAGTAAAAATCGTTTATTTTAATCTGAAATTGTAATATGTATGTAAAAATATCTGTGCATCTAATTAACGATGATCAAACTTCAATTTTTCGATATGTATTTTAATGGTATCATTTCTTTGTCGTTCTGTTCACAGTGCAATTCTAGCAAACATACGTTCTTCGTTTCAAGAGTATGGCACGGTGGTTACGTTGATTTAACTTCTGTTTATGTTTATTCGTTTCTTTTTCTCTAAATTGTACTTCATCATAGAGTTAACGAAAGCGTCTTGCTGCCGCTGCTGCTGCTGTCGATACACTCGAATACAAACAAAACAAATCGAGCTGATTGAGAAGAGAAAGCCCACTTATTTTTCTTCTTTTCTTCAGTTTTTTTTTCTCGTTTTTTTTTTATCAGTCAAGTTCGCTGTTTTGTTGCATTTTACATTGCTCGAAAAGTCAAAGACGGAGAACGAAGCATGACATATAATTTAAAACATAATCATGCGAAAAACTGGGAGATCCAACATCCAAATGAAAAACCTCTATTTAATATTGAAAATGAAGATGATGATCAAGATATTTATATCTCCGAACGATCATCAATTTCTTCATCAAGTGGTCCTCATAATATCCCTGATTCAATTGTTAAACGTCTTCCAACGCCAACAACATCTACGGTTTTATCAATGCCACCAAAACAGGTTCATACACTTCGATATCCTTATAATGAATTGCCCGACAATGGAATCCCTAGTACGACACAATATAAACTTCAATCGAAAGAAGAAAAACAGAAAAAGAAAAACATACGAAAAGCTCCGCCCGGTCAAGGAAATCTAGTTTCATTTCCTGAAACGAAACCACCAGAATTAGGCGACAATTATTATCCGTATTGGTATTATTACAAAGCTAAAAATCCCGATTGGATTGTACGTCATCGGCAAACAGTCGACGGTCAAATCATTCCATACGAATCGATCGATCCATCACAATATGCTCCTCAACCAGCACTGACAACATCGCCGATCAAACCCAGACAAAAACCATTGCCAACACAACGAAAATCTCGTCCAACTAATGCACCATTATTGGCAATGAATCAAGACAAACTACGACTCGATTCACTTGAAAACAATTCTGTCGCAATGACACATTTAACATCTCATGATAATCATGAAGTTCATAATCGAAAACATCGATCATCACCAAGACAATTCGTACCATTGAAAGATTTCGATCATCACGATCATCTACAATCAAATAAACGCGCAATACCACCACAACGTGCACAACGAAAATTAAAAACTGAAAGTGAATGGACGGAGAACTATCTTCAAACATTATCCCACGGTAAACCAGCTCAAGATACAAATACAGTTATGCTTACATCGAATGTAATCAATACTCGTTCAAAAAACAACCAAAAACAATCCGATAAGAACTCAATTAATTCCGATATCGATGACAACAACAAACAGAAATATCGTCTTCAACAATATCAAAATCGAAGTCTTTCACGTGACAATCCATCTATTGCTGCTCAACAACCTCCAAATTCAACACATCACGTTCGACGTCGACCACCGTCCGGTACACATGTTTCCGCTGATTTTCAAGTCGTCGACATCACTTTCAAAAAACCCGAACGGCCAAGTTATCTCCAGCCAACACGTGAGTCTCCATTTCATCCTCCACCTATCTACAATCAAACACCGCATTTACCATTGATTATGCGCGATTCTTATCAATCCCAACTACATCAATTTAAAACGAATACACTTCGATTTCCGAATGAATACTACGGTACATTAGCTCGTCAAACGCGTACCAAAGAATGGGACGAATCATTAGAAATTCCGAATATTTACAAACCCGATCCACAAACACGTTTCTACGATCGTTATCTTCATAATATCATAGACAAACGACTAGCTGTTTAATTCACATTGTATTCAAAATGAATCGACTTGTTTTTCTTTCTTTCTTCTTTAAAGATTTTTTTTTCGAAATCGAAAGATCAACATGAATTTATAATGCGATTAAATGACAAGTACTCGATAGTTTTCAAGTTGTTAAAATCACAACTATAGGATGTGAAATGTTTGACAGGCATTTTTAATGCCAATCCTCCCATTATTCACGACTCTTTTTCTTCTATTCTATTTTTAAATCGATAACAATTGACTATATTTCGAACTTTGAGATCAAAACAAAAGAATTTATTTTACAATTCAAGTTTATCGTGATAATTTCTTGTTCAGGAGCAAAATCAAGGTAAAGGATCATATTACCACACACACGCACGCACGTACGTACATGAATGCATATAAACGCCATCTATTTGCTCCGAAATTCTCATTCGTTCTTATCAAAGTCCATATTAGAATTATCATGTCTCCAACAAATGGATGAAAAGAGGAGAAGGAAAAAAACAAATAAAATAAATCGAATGGCTAGGCGAAATAAACAATTCAAGTACTACTAATAGGAGAGAATAGTAATAAAAAGAGAAATTTGATACGAAAAGATCATATCTCTAAACACATGTCGACATTTATGCTTTTCATTCAACACTTTCTACTCGAACAACATCTTCATATTAGTACTAAATAGTTGTTCTTCAATGTCTTCGACATCGAACAAAAAATCGAGTCGACCTACGACGAACAATCAAGATTCATGTAGTGTATTCGGCATAAAAGCATCGGTAATCATCGTTGGTTTCATTCTTTTAATCGGCATTCTCGTCCTATTCTACTTTTCAACATGGTCAATGATAACTAAATATAAATATGCTGTAATTGCTTCGGCATATTTTTACAAAACAGCAACGAATCTCTTGATTATATCGACGGTTTTAACAATTATAGCAATTGTTGGTTTGTTTATTACAAGTTGGAGTGAACATGAAAAAGGAATGAAATTAGTAAGATTCACTTTTTTTTTCTGTTTGACTTTACATCACCTATAAAAATGTTTTCTAGACTATTTGTGTACTGGTTTTGACACTTCTCTGTGAAATCTCAGCTGCTCTATTAGAATTCGGTTACACGATTAATGTATGTCAATTGAAAAATAAATTTCGTTATTTTTTTTTATTAAAAATAAACATTTTCGAAATGATGTAGCTTGAAGAGCGTTTATCGAAGAATTTATTAAATACAATTGAAACTAAGTACCTAGTTGACAAAAGCAAAACGCGAATATTCGACCAAATGCAAAGAACTGTATGTGAAAAACAAAACGAAATAATCGATTATGTAATTTTGTTTTTCTTGTTAATTAGTTTCGCTGTTGTGGTTCAAAATCATTTAAAGTAAAAACAAAAGACCGAAACGAAATCTTCTATTTTTTTTTGTTATAAAAGGATTGGCAATTAAATTCAAGTTTTAATCTTTCGATGGCTAATGCTGTGCCTGATAGCTGCTGTAAATCTTACGAACCTAAATGTGCTCAAAAACCTTACGGAAAACATCCATCGAATATATTCTATAAAGTAGATCTTCCCTATTTTCTTTATTTTGATTTTTATCAATCGATTTCAGGGTTGTTCGTCAATCCTTTACAATGACTATCATACACATTTGATTACAGTTGGTTGTGTAACAATCGGCGTCTCTTTTCTTCAAGTAAACAATCTTTTTTTTTCTGCATTGAATTCAAGACAAAAAGAATTGTTTTTGAAAAGATGTTTACGATAGTTTTACTTATTTGGTTGTTGAGACGTATTCAAAAACTAGTCAAATTAAAAACGTCAAATCCGTCCGGAAATAAACTTCGTCGTTTGTCAAATGAAATCACCTACTATCCGATGCAATCGTCGGTCAAATAAATCTCGAATCAATGCATTTCTTCTGTCGTTTTTTGTTGTGAATGCATGCAGATCACACACGTCTATTTTAGCTCAGATTTTTTTTTCTCTTTGCATGAAAAATATATTTCAAACGGCATTTTTCTTTCAGATTTGTTGTGATTTAAGAAAACAGAGACAAATCTTAGCGTTTGTTTGTTTGTATATAATTGAATAATCATTGTTTTCATGTTGATTGACGACGAAGTTGCATTACGAGACTGGCTTGTGGCTACACTCGAACCATTGTAGGACTCAAGATATTTTTGTTGAAATTATTCATTCGAAATCTTCTCTATTTCGTTTCGATTAGATGTGATGCAGAACCAATTGCTCTTGCTCGTTATGTTCTTGCACTTATTACGAAAGATAAACCGTTAGATAAATTACGTGAAAATTGCATTGATCGTTTAGAAGTTTTTCTTGATCGAGGTAAATTCGAAGAAAAAAAACATTTCGAAACAAATTACTTTTTGTATTTTAGCAACGAAAGATTTTGTTGATCAATTGTTTGAAGTCATCGGAAATGGACGATATATTCCTGAAGCAAAAAAAGTGAAATTTATTTGTCTTGCATTCATTTAATCATATACGTGTATTTGGTTTTGAATAGGAAAATGTGCAACCAAAAGCAAGTGAAACTAATGATGATAAATCAGGTGATTCATCGGAAAACTTAGAACCACAAACGTCAACATCGCCGACAAGACAAGAAAATGAACAAGAACAGATTCCTTCGACTTCTCAAACAACAGCATCATCGGATTATTCATCAACAACAGCATCATCATCACAACAACAATCCTCAGGAGCAGTTATTCAATCTGTAAAAAGACGTTATCCTTATCGTTCATCATCAGGTCGTCATCATTCCCCTAATCCTCCTCGACGACATGTGAATAACAGTAGTGGTGGAGCTAATCGTCATCAACAATCATCACATTATCGTTCAACGACGAATTCGTCTAATCAACGTTCACATCGTTCATCATCACGTTCACGTTCAGGATCACCACCGCCAGCTAAACGTTCTCAACGTTCATATTCACATTCATCATCCGGTTCATCATCTCGATCATCTCCATCACGTCAAACAACGACATCAAACACAACACATCAACAACCAATTTCAAATACAAATTTTTTATACAAAAAACTACCTTGTACTAGTTATTTTGAAAATAAAGGTTATTGTGCACAGGGAGATGCATGTCCCTATGATCATGGAACAAATAATGTTCCTTTTGATCAACAACAACATCAGCAGCAGCAGCAACAACAACAACAACAACAAGCTTATTATCCTTCGTATCAACAATATGGTATTCCACCAGGTCATCTTCATCCTCATTATCATGAATATAATCCAGAAGCGCCCGATCTAAAACATGCACCACATCAAGGTCCACCGATGTTCATGAGACATCCAATGCATCATCATCCACGTATGCCAGGACCGCCATTAGCACCTGGACAAATGCCACCATCTCAACAACAAATGATGATGATGAATCCTCAACGTACACTTGTAACAGTCGTTACTAATGCTGAACCATTACCACTCGAACAAAAACTACGACAAAATGATTCAAGTAAATTTCAATCTGCATAACAAATTCGTTTTTCTTTAATCTAGCTCTTTTAGTGAGTGTACCTAATAGCTCGATGCCACCTATTATGCATATAAAACGACATATTACTACCGGTCCTTATTCGAATGAACGACGACCACATCATCATCATCATCAACAACAACAACAACAACAGCATGATCATTCAACAAATAATGAATCGAATAATCAGAGCAATAGTAACAATACCAGCAACAACAACAACAATAATAATCCTCCAAATACAAATAATGGATACAATAATCGAGGATGGAAACGTCCGTGTATGTTTTAGTTTTTTTTTATTGTATTTTGATCAATATGAACGATGTTTTTCTTTTTTCTTTTATGAAATTAAGGGCAAAAACCAGATGCATCTGGATCTGCACCAGCTACACTTGAAATACGAAAAATTCCAGTTGAATTTAATACAATCTCAAAACTGAACGAACATTTTAGTAAATTTGGTACTGTTACTAATGTCCAGGTAAATCTATGATTCTAACAGAGAAAAAAAAGCGGGACTGAACTATGCTGATATTTAGATTGCTTATGACGGTGCAGCTGATTCAGCTCTTGTTGCTTATGCAACATTACATGAAGCTGAAACAGCTTATAAAAATCCTGAACCTTTATTTAATAATCGTTTTATAAAAATCTTCTGGCATAACAATAATAAAGTACGTCAATTTCATATTTTCAATACATTCATCAATATTTACGTTGTTTTTCTCATCTTTCAGAATCAATCATCTGGCAATAATAATAACAACAACAACAACAATTCGAATCAAAATAATCAACAACAATCGTCATCATCATCCGATGGAGCACCAACGAAAAAATCATCGGCCAGCGCTCCTAATCCTATGAAACTTCACTGGATGAAAATGCAGCAAATGTCAGGAAATAAATCTGAACAATCAGTAACCGTCTACTCTCTGGTTTTTTCTTAAAATAAAGAATTTAATTTTACTTTCAGGCTGCTCAACCAGCTGCTCCAGCTCCCATAGTTGCTCCTACAGCTAGCGCTGCAGTACCAACACCGCCAGCAGCAGCAGCGACAACAACAACAACGAAAAAACCAGTTGCATCAGTTCCAACAGTTTCGAAAAAGGACGCAGCGAAAAAAGCCGTTCTCGAAATTCATCGTAAAAAACAAGGCTTACTAGAAGAACAAATTCAACAACAAAAATTACTTCTAAAAAAACTCGAAACAGCCGAAACTAATGCAGAAAAAGAATCGATTCGTTCTCTGATGAAACAAGTCGATGCAACTATTGTTACTCTCAAAGATTCACTTCGCATAACTCCACCAGCGAAATCATCAACAACAACAACAACAGCAGCAACAGCACCAGTTGCAAAACTTAGTCAACAAGATCTACTTAAAAAACGAGCACAAACATTACAAAAACAACTCGAAACTCTTCGAGCGAAAACTTCAGCAGATATGGTAGTTATTTTAAAAAACACAAACATTTTTTATTAATATAACCTCATTTTCTTCTAGCGTCGTGCAATGAGCAGCACATTGAGTCAGACACCATTGAATTTGCCTAATATCTCTCAAGAAAATGATTCAAAAACTTCATCCGCCAATGAGAATCCCGCGCAGATTACAATTAAAAATATCAACAATTTGCCAAGAAATGAATTAGATGAATTCCTTAAGGTTTTTTCTCTGTTTACATAGTAAAACTAAAACTCTAGAAATATTTTTTCTTTTAATTAAATAGAATTCTGGAGCAACAAATATTCAATCGGGTGATAGCGATAATTCATTAATTGTGATATTTCCTTCAAAATCTCATGTAAATCAAGTAAGTCCAATTCATCGAACAAACGAAATCCTATTCAATGCTCTTGTAGATTCAAAAGAATGGTTTAACATTTCAAAACGAAAAACTCGATCTTTCTTTCGCCGATGATTCATTATTGAATACCAGTCAGAAAAAACGAACTCTATCGGAAACACTCGAAGATGAACTATTAGGTGTAACATCAACAGACACAGCAAACGATGATGATGATGAACCAAATGCTAAACGACGAAATCAAAGTCAAACAAGTGATGTCGAAGAAAATGATGATGATGATGATGATGATCAATTATTAGATAATAACGAAACGAAACAAGTCAATCTTTCACTTAGTACTCACGATGATTTCGAACCTCAAGATCTCGATGATGAAATTCAATTACTTGATTCTTGATACAGTATTGATTTATTTTCTCTCTCGCTCGATTTCTTTCAATACAACTTAGAGTAACTACATATTAAAAAAAACACTGGAAGTATTCAGTTGGTGTATTTGTGTGTATGTGAAACTTTTTTTTGCTTTCTTTTTCTTCTCTTCGTCGTGTGCATGTGTTTCTCTTTTCTTTCTGTGTCTATTTTGCGCCTCTAGTTATTTGTTTCGTTTATTTGTTCCATTTGACTCTGTTATATGTCGTGAGCATTCATACACACATACTTTCACCAAACTGACCATAACAACAACAACACAAAAAAAAAATGAACTATGTTATACAGAATAAAAAAAACACAATATCTAGCGAAATATTTCGTTCGAACACCAATATGCAATGGTGTTCAACTAACTTAATTTGATTTTTTTATTGATACATGTACCTAAAATCGTACGTACACATCAATCATATTGAGAAAGAGGAAAGAATAAATTAAAAATAAGACATCTTGCATGTTCGATAGAGAACGAAAGATGAAATCGATGTGCCATATCTTTAAAATGATCTCGATATCAATATTAATTATCTACAAATATATGATAGGAGATGATTTAATAACAATTCATCCGTTGTTTTAATGTAAATATTTCGCATAGTAGAATATTAAACATGATCCACTCATTTGCAGACAAATGTAGAAATCTCTGAATGATGTTTTCATTTACATTCACAATTAATCTCGTCTTATTGCAATTGATATGAATCACATAGGTATTTCATGTATGTATGAAATTAATGCATAGGGAGAAAGGTCAACGGACGGTCTGCTAATAACCAACAATAAAAATAAAAAAGAATGAAACAATACAAAAAGAAACGATGGCTATCGTTGTCACCGCCTTATAATGACACACAATGCTATTCGTTGATTTGCTATATCTACTCACCTTCTCAATGGATACGGTTCAATAAACAGCACATAGTAATACAACGATGAGCGTAGTAGTTTCTCTTTCTCTCTGTATTTTGTTGTTTTGTTCACGTTGAAGGTTTCGTGATATGAAAATATAATATTTAAATTGTTCTTTATTTTTTCGAGAATTTTTAATGAATTATGATTTATCCAACGAGTGAATATACTTATGTTGATGAAAATCCACAAAATTTTGAACCAACAAGCTGTGTCCAACATATCTATACAGATAATAATGAATTGAATCCAGATGAGAATATTTATGATACAAATCAATATCAACCCGTGGTTGTCGATGGTTCTCAACCATTGTAAGTTTTATCAAACAAAAAAAACTGCTATTTTAATTGAATTATTTTCTTTAGAGCTAAATGTAGTGTTTTGTATTTGGGCACTGCGATCTCATCACCGGGCCAACGTGGTATCGATGCTATACAAGAGCCATTATCTCGACGATATCCAGTCGATGGTAAAGAAGTTGTTCGAGGTATCGAAGCTTGGCTATCTGTGTATGATAATGGTTTACAATTGCAATTCGCTCGTGATCCATCAGTCGTATTATTCTATCCAATACGTTCTCTTGTCTATTGTGCAAGTATTCGTTTTGCAACACGAACACAAACAGGCGCCGAATTTCCGAATGGTTGGCGTTTTGTTCCATTGGATTCGCCAGCTGCAGCTCGAGTTGAAAATACACGAAATCCGCCGCTGTTCGCTGCGACATTTCGACGTACACGTCATTTACCTGTCGATGAATGTCACGGTTTTGTCACGAAAACGAAACAAGCGGCACTGGCACTTGTTCAAGCTTGTTTCAGTGCGTATCAAGCAACGACACCGCAGCAAGATTGTTCGAAAGTTCCACTTTATTTTAAGGTAAAAAGAAAAAAAGAATGTGAAATTGAAATGACGAAAGAATTTTGTCGTACAGGTTGATGATTATGGATCGAAGAATAAGGAAATGGATAGTGAAATTCGAAT
>ERZ781399.3608-NODE-3608-length-11774-cov-5.106750_pt1 | contig 11774 bp, 4 predicted proteins | sample MGYA00511014_ERZ781399 | MGnify/ENA primary metagenome ERZ781399 (study PRJEB29847, sample SAMN06458254) | wastewater metagenome | isolation source: Wastewater bioreactor | place: South Africa: Cape Town | study: EMG produced TPA metagenomics assembly of the...
TCATCGGCGGCTCGCAGTGCACGCGCCGCTGCGACTTCTGCCAGATCGACACCGGCAAGCCGGCCGCGTACGACACCGACGAACCGCGCCGCGTGGCGGAGAGCGTACAGCGCATGCAGCTGCGGTACGCGACAGTCACCTGCGTCGCGCGCGACGACCTTCCCGACGGCGGCTCGTGGCTGAACGCCGAGACGATCCGGCGGATCCACGCCGTGAACCCGGGCACCGGCGTCGAGCTGCTGGCGACCGACTTCAACGGCGAGCCCGCGCTGCTGAACGAGGTGTTCGACGCGCGGCCGGAGGTCTTCGCGCACAATGTCGAGACCGTCCCGCGCATCTTCAAGCGCATCCGCCCCGCGTTCCGCTACGAGCGCTCGCTCGACGTGCTCACGCAGGCGCGCGCGGCAGGACTCATCACGAAGTCGAACCTGATCCTCGGGATGGGCGAGGAGCCGGAAGAGGTCGTGCGGGCGCTGCACGACCTGCACGACGCCGGCACCGACATCATCACGATCACGCAGTATCTGCGCCCCACACCGCGGCACCTGCCGGTCGCCCGCTGGGTGAAGCCGCACGAGTTCGTCGAGTTCCGGGCCGAGGCCGAGCGCATCGGCTTCCTCGGCGTGCTCGCCGGACCGCTCGTGCGCTCGTCGTACCGGGCCGGACGCCTCTGGGCGCAGTCGATGATCTCGAAGGGGCGTGACATCCCCGCGCACCTCGCGCACCTCGCGAATGAGACCGAGTTCGCGCAGGCGGTCTGAGCGCCCGGCGCGGACGGGCGTCAGTCGGCGCTCGTGACCGACTGGACCGTGCCGTCGCTCGCGAGGTTCACGAGGAGCACGTCGTCGGTGGCATCCGCGTCGAGCGCATACTCGAGCACCGCGAACGGGTCGGATCCGCCCAGTTCGTCGGCGAGGATCGTCACGCTCACAAGCTGCAGCGAGCGGATGATGTCGATGTGGACGTCGCCGGAGATGTCGACGAGCACGTCCTGCAGGTCCTCACCGAACTCCTCCTGCTGCTGCAGCAGGTATTCGGTGACTTCGCTCGTGCGGTCGTCGAGCTCCCCCACCATGGCGTTGCGTGCCGAAAGGTCGATGTTCTCGAGGGCGGAGATCATCGAGGCGGCCACGTCGAGGGCGGCCTGCGAGACGTCGTCCTGATCGGGTGCCGTGAGATCCACGGTCACGCGCTGGTCGCCGAAGTCCACCGTCTCCGACCAGAAGATCGACCCGTCGGGGCCGGACTCCAGCAGTCCGAAGTAGTCGTGCTCGATCGCCATAGACCCATGCAACCACCGTCTGCCGTCCGCGTCCACCGGCGACACCCGATCAGCCGACGAGCTGCTCCACGAACACGTGCGGCGTGAAGCCGGTGAGGTCGCCGATCCCCTCGCCCTGACCGAGGAGCTTCACCGGGATGCCGGTGCGCTCCTGCACCGCGAGGACGAATCCGCCCTTGGCCGACCCGTCGAGCTTCGTGATGACGAGGCCTGTCACCCCGGCGTGCTCGAGGAACGCCTCGGCCTGCATGACGCCGTTCTGGCCCGTCGTGGCATCCAGCACGAGGAGCACCTCGCTGATCGGCGCCTGCTTCTCGATGACGCGGCGGATCTTCGTCAGCTCGTCCATGAGCCCGCCCTTTGTGTGCAGGCGCCCCGCGGTGTCGACGAGGACGATCTCCGTGCCCGTCTGCTTCGCGTAGTCGATCGTCTGGAAGGCGACGGATGCGGGGTCCTGCCCCGCCTGCTGGGGGCGCACGATCGTCGCTCCCCCGCGTTCGGCCCACGTCGCGAGCTGGTCGACGGCTGCCGCCCGGAACGTGTCGGCGGCGCCCACGACGACGGAGCGCCCGAAGCGTTTGAGGTAGTTCGCGAACTTCCCGATCGTCGTGGTCTTGCCGACGCCGTTCACTCCGACGACGAGCACGACGGCGGGGCGCTCGGTGAGACGCAGCGTCGTGTCGAACTTCGCGAAGTGCTCCTCGAGCGTTTCCTTCAGCATGCGCTGCAGGTCTCGGGGGTCGGTCGTGCGGTAGCGGTCGACTTTGTCGTGGAGCTCGTCGACGATGCGCTCCGTGATGTCCGGTCCGAAGTCGGCCGTGAGCAGCGCGGTTTCGAGGTCGTCCCACGTCGTCTCATCGATCGTGGGTTTGACGAACATGCCGCGCAACGCGCGACCGAGCGACCAGGAGTTCTCCGCCATGCCGTTCAGCCTAGTTGCCGCCGTATCGGGCGCGGCTCCGCCGGCTCCATCACCCCGCGGTCGGAGTGAGGCTGATCGAGAGGTCGTCGCGGACCTCGTCGAACACCGACTGCGCATCCTGGCCGGTCGGGCAGTCCAGGCTGAAGTAGAGGCCCGAAGAGACCGCGGCGAATCCGCGCGCGATCACGACGTACGACGCGTTGTCATTGCTCCCCGACACGGCGCGCATCTCGACGGTCCCCGAACCGAGCTGCGGGACGTCGATGTCGCTCGCGTAGGGAGTGATCTCGCTCGCCGTCTCGCCGAAGTCCTGCCCGAGGATCTGGTCCGACACGAGTGAGTCGCCCTGGCTGAGGTCGTAGGAGGCGAGCGTGCCCTGCCAGAAGCTCGCGGTGCAGCCGGTGGCGACATGCGTGTAGGACCAGTTGCCGGCACCGTCATCGGGGCTCGCGACGCTGTAGTCGTCCGAGAACCCCATGCTGTCGCCCCACTCGACGTGGGTGGACGACGGCAGCGTGGCACCGGCGTCGAACGTGAGGGACTCCGCAGGGCCCGAGGACGTCCCGTCATCGCCGCTCGAGGGCTCAGGTGCGGGCATGCTCCGCGATGGCGGTGGGGACGGGACGGTGTCCGGGATGGACGCGGCGAGGCATCCGGTGAGCGTCGTCGCGCCGAGCGCAAGCGCGCATACGGACGCCAGCCGGACCAGTGATCGCTTCATCCGTCCACCGTAGCCGCCACCGGCATGGGTTCGACGACTCGGATGCCGGAGCGTCGGCTCAGACCGCTTCGCGCTCGCGCACCCGCTGCCCGACGACGGCCGACACGCCGTCCTGACGCATCGAGACCCCGTACAGCGCGTCGGCGATCTCCATCGTGCGCTTCTGGTGGGTGATGACGATGAGCTGGCTGGATGCCCGGAGCTGCTCGAACACGCCCAGCAGGCGCCCGAGGTTGGCATCGTCGAGAGCCGCCTCCACCTCGTCGAGGATGTAGAACGGGCTCGGACGCGCCTTGAAGATCGCCGTCAGCAGCGCGACCGCCGCGAGGGAGCGTTCGCCGCCGGAGAGGAGCGAGAGCCGTTCGATCTTCTTGCCGACGGGGCGCACCGCGACCTCGATGCCGGTCGTGAGCGGGTTGTCCGGGTCGGTGAGGGTGATGCTCCCCGATCCGCCCGGGAAGAGGATCGGGAACACTTCACCGAAGGCGGTCTTCGTGTCTTCGAACGCGGCCAGGAAGATCGTCTGCATCCGCTCGTCGAGTTCGCCGATGATCGTCTCGAGGTCGCTCCGCGTCTGGACGAGGTCCGCCAGCTGCTCGGTGAGGAAGGCGTGGCGCTGCTCGAGCGCGGCGAACTCCTCGAGCGCGAGCGGGTTGACGCGCCCGAGCTGCGACAGCTTACGCTCGGCGTCCTGCAGCCTCCGCCGCTCCGTCGCGCGGTCGAACGGGCGCGGCTCCTCGTCTTCGGACGCCGCGGGCACCGGCTGATCCGGGCCATATTCCGCAACGAGAATATTCTCGTCGAGAGCGAGCTCGGAGGAGACACGCTCGAGCAGGCTCGTGACGTGCAGGCGCTTCTCGTGCATCTGCAGCTCGAGGCCGTGCACGCTCTCGGTGAGGCCGCTGAGGCGCTCGCGTACCGCGGCATCCTGGCTTCGGAGATCGCCGAGTTCGGCGGTCACGGCAGTGCGCGCCTGTTCCGCGAGCTGCAGTTCGACACGGGCCTGGGAGACGGAGCGGTCGACCGAGTCGAGGAGCGGCGGCAAGGTGTCGGCGACCTCGGCGGCGATCTCGCGCTGAGCCCGGCGGATGACGGCGCGACGTGCCGCCTCCTCCGCCGCAGCCCGCTCGCGCTCGCGCTGGCGGATGAGCTGGTCGACCCGAGCCTCACCGGCCCGGACGCGCTCCTTGAGTGTCTCGACATCGAGGCGGGCGCGCATTTCGGCATCCCGCGTCTGCTCGAGCGACTCGAGCAGACCATCGCGCGCCGAGGCATCGAGGATCGGGCGAGGCGTCTCCTGTGCGGCGCGGAGCGCGTCGCCGGCGACGCGGGCGGCCTTCTCCGCTTCCGATACCGAGCCCTGCGCCTGGGCCAGGCCGGCCTCGAGACGCTCGCACTCGGCGACGGCGGCCTCGTGTCGCACCGTCGCGCGGTTGACCTGTTCGGCGTGCGCGGCCAGTGCGGCGTCATGCTCGCGCAGGCTCTGCAGCGACTCCTTGGTGTGGCGCCGTGCGGCATCCCACGCCGTCTGCGCGTCGGCGAGGGCTTCGCGCAGGGAGTCCGCGACGACGCGGATCTCGCCGAGCCGGTCGGCGGCGGCATCGCGTTCGGCGGCGAGTTCGAGCCGCGAACGGCCCGACCCCGCGCGCACGGTGTGCTCGGTGACGACCTCGCCCGTTCGCGTGACGATCGTGACGGCTCCCCCGACCTCGCGCTCGGCAAGGGCCTGGCCCGCGGCGTGAGCCGCGTCGAGGTCGTCGACGATGGCGGTGAACGCGAGGATGCCGAGGATGCCGTCGGACGCCGTGAGCACCTCCACGGCCGGCACGACACCCGGGATCCCGGACAGGTTCGGCGTCATCCGCGCGCCCTCGGCGATCACGATGTCGACGCGTCCGAGGTCGGCGTCGGCCGCGGTGCGGGCGAGGTCGAGCGCAGACGCGACATCCTCGACGAGCACGCCTTCGGCGAGAGCCCCGAGCGCTGCGGCGATCGCCGCCTCGTACCCGGCGCGCACCTTGACCGCGTCGCCGACGAGCCCACGGATGCCACGGCCGCCGCGCTCGATGAGGCTCGCCGCAGCGTTGCGCACGTCGAGGGCCCGGCCGAGGGCCGCCGTCTGGGCGGTGAGCGATTCGACTTCGCGTTCGGCTCCGTGCAGCCGCTCCCGCAGCGTCGAGACCTCGCCCTCCGCGGCCGTCGCATCGCGCTGCGCGCGCTCGTAGGCGGCGGCGTGCTCCGCCGAGGATCCTTCGGGGGTGAGCTCGGGGTCGACACCCGCGAGAGTCTCCTCGGCCTCCGTGCGGCGGGCGAGGGCGGCGTCGAGGGCACGCTGCTGGCGCTCGACGGCGGCGCGCACCGCCTCGAGGCGCGATCCCGCGGCATCCGCCGCTCCGCGCAGTTTCGTCAGCCGCATATCGTGCTCGGAGACGAGGGCACTCTGCGCCGCGATGTCGGAGTCGAGGGCGTCGAGCTCCGCACGCGCCCGGATGACCTCGCGACCGGCCGTCGCCGCGGCATCCTGCGCGTCGCCGAGCCCGGCGGAGATCTCATCGATCTCGGTGCGCGCCTCGTCGATCGTCGCCTGACTCACGGTCGCGACATCGATCGGGAGGGTGCCGTCGTCCTCCAGCAGAGCGAGGCGCTGACCGGCGAGCGAGTAGAGGCTCCGCAGCCGCTCCTGCACCCGTTCGAGCCCGAACGCGACGCCACGGGCACCGTCCACCGCCTCGGAGCGCTGCTGTGCCTCCAGCAGGTCGATGCGGAGCTTCAACTGTTCGGCCTGATCCTGCAGCACCAGACGCTCGGCGTGACGTTCCTGCTCGTTGCGGGCGTGATCGGCGAGCTGGGTGCGGAGACTGACGAGGTCGTCCGCGAACAGCCTCGCCTTCGCATCGCGCACGACGGCGGCGATCGTCGCCGCCTCACGGGCGATCTCGGCCTGCTTGCCGAGCGGTTTCAGCTGAAACCGCTCGGCAAGCAGGCCGAGATCGCCCGTGAGGCGGCGACGATCGCCGCCGTCGTGCGCGATGCGAAGGCGAGGCTGTTCGCGGACGACCTCGTCAGTCTCCGCACCCAGCTCGCCGATCACGCCCGCAACGAGCAGGAACGTCACGCCGAGCGTCTGGTGCTGCAGGATCAGGCCGAACAGTTGAAGCTCCGCATCGACCTGCTGGAGGCACAGCAGCGCTCCGAGGCGGTGGACGGTGCCCGTGGCGTCGCGTTCGGGCTCGAACGGGTGCAGGAGCGGCTGCGGAGCCTCTACTCGCTCGCCGGTCAGCGCCTCGCTCTGCTGGAGGACGACGGCACCCTCCCGATCGATGTCGCGACCGTGAGTCAGGCGACGATCGACGAGGCGCGCACCGAGATCGATGAGATCTCCGCCGGGCTCGGCGACGCGCAGGATGCCGCGGCGACGGCCGGTCGCGAGGTCATCCGGGCGCGTGCGGAGCTCGACGCCCTCGACTCCGACATCGCGGCGCAGAGTGCCCTCGTCTCCGAGCACGATATGCGGCTGACGAAACTGCGCGGAGCGGCGGATGCCGCGGGATCGCGCCTCGAGGCGGTGCGCGCCGCCGTCGAGCGCCAGCAGCGTGCCCTCGACGCCGCCCTCGCCCGCCGCACGGAGGCCGAGGAGACTCTCGCGGGTGTCGACCCCGAGCTCACCCCCGAAGGATCCTCGGCGGAGCACGCCGCCGCCTACGAGCGCGCGCAGCGCGATGCGACGGCCGCGGAGGGCGAGGTCTCGACGCTGCGGGAGCGGCTGCACGGAGCCGAACGCGAAGTCGAATCGCTCACCGCCCAGACGGCGGCCCTCGGCCGGGCCCTCGACGTGCGCAACGCTGCGGCGAGCCTCATCGAGCGCGGCGGCCGTGGCATCCGTGGGCTCGTCGGCGACGCGGTCAAGGTGCGCGCCGGGTACGAGGCGGCGATCGCCGCAGCGCTCGGGGCTCTCGCCGAAGGCGTGCTCGTCGAGGATGTCGCGTCTGCGCTCGACCTCGCCCGCACCGCGGCCGACGCCGACCTCGGACGCGTCGACATCGTGATCGCCGAGGGCGCGCGGATGACGCCGAACCTGTCCGGGATCCCGGGTGTCGTGCCGGCCGTGGAGGTGCTCACGGCGTCCGACGGCATCCTCGGCATCCTCGCGTTCACCGCCATCGTCGACGACCTCGACGCGGCTCACGCCGCGGGCCAGGCCCTTGCCGAGCGCGAGGTCGGGGGAGCCGTCACGATCGTCACGCGAACGGGCGAGGTCGTCACCGAGCACACCGTGCGCGCGGGGTCGGGCCGTTCGCGGCTCGAACTCGCCGCCGAACGCGATGCCGCCGCCGACCGGCTCGGCGAGATCCGCGTCGTCGCGGACTCCCTGCGCGAAGCCCTCGCCGACGCGCAGACGGCGTGGGATGCCGCACGGCGCCACACCAAGGAGTCGCTGCAGAGCCTGCGCGAGCATGACGCCGCACTGGCCGCGCACGCCGAACAGGTCAACCGCGCGACGGTGCGACACGAGGCCGCCGTCGCCGAGTGCGAGCGTCTCGAGGCCGGCCTGGCCCAGGCGCAGGGCTCGGTATCGGAAGCGGAGAAGGCCGCCCGCGTCGCCGGCGACGCGCTCCGCGCCGCACAGGAGACGCCTCGCCCGATCCTCGATGCCTCGGCGCGCGATGGTCTGCTCGAGTCGCTCGAGCAGACGCGGGATGCCGAAATGCGCGCCCGCCTCGATGTCGAGACACTCAAGGAGCGCGTCCGGGCCGGTGAGGCTCGGGTCGACCAGCTCATCCGCCAGCGCGAGCGCGAGCGGGCTGCGGCGGAGGAGGCGGCACGTCGCGCCGTCATCCGCCGGGCTCAGCGCGAGATCGCCGCCGAGGTCGCCGACACCTTGCCGCCGCTCCTCGACTCGGTCGACCGCTCCGTCTCCCAGGCCCGTGTCGAACTGCAGCTCGCGGAACAGGCGCGCACTGCCGTGACCGCCGAACTCGGCGATCTCCGAAGCCAGGATGCCGCGGTACGCGAGCGCCTCAGCGGCCTCACCGAGAGCGTGCACGGCCTCGAGCTGCAGATGCACGAGAAGCGCCTGCACGTCACGAGCCTGCTCGAGCGTGTCTCCTCCGAGCTCGCTCTCGACGAGAATATTCTCGTTGCGGAATATGGCCCGGATCAGCCGGTGCCCGCGGCGTCCGAAGACGAGGAGCCGCGCCCGTTCGACCGCGCGACGGAGCGGCGGAGGCTGCAGGACGCCGAGCGTAAGCTGTCGCAGCTCGGGCGCGTCAACCCGCTCGCGCTCGAGGAGTTCGCCGCGCTCGAGCAGCGCCACGCCTTCCTCACCGAGCAGCTGGCGGACCTCGTCCAGACGCGGAGCGACCTCGAGACGATCATCGGCGAACTCGACGAGCGGATGCAGACGATCTTCCTGGCCGCGTTCGAAGACACGAAGACCGCCTTCGGTGAAGTGTTCCCGATCCTCTTCCCGGGCGGATCGGGGAGCATCACCCTCACCGACCCGGACAACCCGCTCACGACCGGCATCGAGGTCGCGGTGCGCCCCGTCGGCAAGAAGATCGAACGGCTCTCGCTCCTCTCCGGCGGCGAACGCTCCCTCGCGGCGGTCGCGCTGCTGACGGCGATCTTCAAGGCGCGTCCGAGCCCGTTCTACATCCTCGACGAGGTGGAGGCGGCTCTCGACGATGCCAACCTCGGGCGCCTGCTGGGCGTGTTCGAGCAGCTCCGGGCATCCAGCCAGCTCATCGTCATCACCCACCAGAAGCGCACGATGGAGATCGCCGACGCGCTGTACGGGGTCTCGATGCGTCAGGACGGCGTGTCGGCCGTCGTCGGGCAGCGGGTGCGCGAGCGCGAAGCGGTCTGAGCCGACGCTCCGGCATCCGAGTCGTCGAACCCATGCCGGTGGCGGCTACGGTGGACGGATGAAGCGATCACTGGTCCGGCTGGCGTCCGTATGCGCGCTTGCGCTCGGCGCGACGACGCTCACCGGATGCCTCGCCGCGTCCATCCCGGACACCGTCCCGTCCCCACCGCCATCGCGGAGCATGCCCGCACCTGAGCCCTCGAGCGGCGATGACGGGACGTCCTCGGGCCCTGCGGAGTCCCTCACGTTCGACGCCGGTGCCACGCTGCCGTCGTCCACCCACGTCGAGTGGGGCGACAGCATGGGGTTCTCGGACGACTACAGCGTCGCGAGCCCCGATGACGGTGCCGGCAACTGGTCCTACACGCATGTCGCCACCGGCTGCACCGCGAGCTTCTGGCAGGGCACGCTCGCCTCCTACGACCTCAGCCAGGGCGACTCACTCGTGTCGGACCAGATCCTCGGGCAGGACTTCGGCGAGACGGCGAGCGAGATCACTCCCTACGCGAGCGACATCGACGTCCCGCAGCTCGGTTCGGGGACCGTCGAGATGCGCGCCGTGTCGGGGAGCAATGACAACGCGTCGTACGTCGTGATCGCGCGCGGATTCGCCGCGGTCTCTTCGGGCCTCTACTTCAGCCTGGACTGCCCGACCGGCCAGGATGCGCAGTCGGTGTTCGACGAGGTCCGCGACGACCTCTCGATCAGCCTCACTCCGACCGCGGGGTGATGGAGCCGGCGGAGCCGCGCCCGATACGGCGGCAACTAGGCTGAACGGCATGGCGGAGAACTCCTGGTCGCTCGGTCGCGCGTTGCGCGGCATGTTCGTCAAACCCACGATCGATGAGACGACGTGGGACGACCTCGAAACCGCGCTGCTCACGGCCGACTTCGGACCGGACATCACGGAGCGCATCGTCGACGAGCTCCACGACAAAGTCGACCGCTACCGCACGACCGACCCCCGAGACCTGCAGCGCATGCTGAAGGAAACGCTCGAGGAGCACTTCGCGAAGTTCGACACGACGCTGCGTCTCACCGAGCGCCCCGCCGTCGTGCTCGTCGTCGGAGTGAACGGCGTCGGCAAGACCACGACGATCGGGAAGTTCGCGAACTACCTCAAACGCTTCGGGCGCTCCGTCGTCGTGGGCGCCGCCGACACGTTCCGGGCGGCAGCCGTCGACCAGCTCGCGACGTGGGCCGAACGCGGGGGAGCGACGATCGTGCGCCCCCAGCAGGCGGGGCAGGACCCCGCATCCGTCGCCTTCCAGACGATCGACTACGCGAAGCAGACGGGCACGGAGATCGTCCTCGTCGACACCGCGGGGCGCCTGCACACAAAGGGCGGGCTCATGGACGAGCTGACGAAGATCCGCCGCGTCATCGAGAAGCAGGCGCCGATCAGCGAGGTGCTCCTCGTGCTGGATGCCACGACGGGCCAGAACGGCGTCATGCAGGCCGAGGCGTTCCTCGAGCACGCCGGGGTGACAGGCCTCGTCATCACGAAGCTCGACGGGTCGGCCAAGGGCGGATTCGTCCTCGCGGTGCAGGAGCGCACCGGCATCCCGGTGAAGCTCCTCGGTCAGGGCGAGGGGATCGGCGACCTCACCGGCTTCACGCCGCACGTGTTCGTGGAGCAGCTCGTCGGCTGATCGGGTGTCGCCGGTGGACGCGGACGGCAGACGGTGGTTGCATGGGTCTATGGCGATCGAGCACGACTACTTCGGACTGCTGGAGTCCGGCCCCGACGGGTCGATCTTCTGGTCGGAGACGGTGGACTTCGGCGACCAGCGCGTGACCGTGGATCTCACGGCACCCGATCAGGACGACGTCTCGCAGGCCGCCCTCGACGTGGCCGCCTCGATGATCTCCGCCCTCGAGAACATCGACCTTTCGGCACGCAACGCCATGGTGGGGGAGCTCGACGACCGCACGAGCGAAGTCACCGAATACCTGCTGCAGCAGCAGGAGGAGTTCGGTGAGGACCTGCAGGACGTGCTCGTCGACATCTCCGGCGACGTCCACATCGACATCATCCGCTCGCTGCAGCTTGTGAGCGTGACGATCCTCGCCGACGAACTGGGCGGATCCGACCCGTTCGCGGTGCTCGAGTATGCGCTCGACGCGGATGCCACCGACGACGTGCTCCTCGTGAACCTCGCGAGCGACGGCACGGTCCAGTCGGTCACGAGCGCCGACTGACGCCCGTCCGCGCCGGGCGCTCAGACCGCCTGCGCGAACTCGGTCTCATTCGCGAGGTGCGCGAGGTGCGCGGGGATGTCACGCCCCTTCGAGATCATCGACTGCGCCCAGAGGCGTCCGGCCCGGTACGACGAGCGCACGAGCGGTCCGGCGAGCACGCCGAGGAAGCCGATGCGCTCGGCCTCGGCCCGGAACTCGACGAACTCGTGCGGCTTCACCCAGCGGGCGACCGGCAGGTGCCGCGGTGTGGGGCGCAGATACTGCGTGATCGTGATGATGTCGGTGCCGGCGTCGTGCAGGTCGTGCAGCGCCCGCACGACCTCTTCCGGCTCCTCGCCCATCCCGAGGATCAGGTTCGACTTCGTGATGAGTCCTGCCGCGCGCGCCTGCGTGAGCACGTCGAGCGAGCGCTCGTAGCGGAACGCGGGGCGGATGCGCTTGAAGATGCGCGGGACGGTCTCGACATTGTGCGCGAAGACCTCCGGCCGCGCGTCGAACACCTCGTTCAGCAGCGCGGGCTCGCCGTTGAAGTCGGTCGCCAGCAGCTCGACGCCGGTGCCCGGGTTCACGGCGTGGATCCGCCGGATCGTCTCGGCGTTCAGCCACGAGCCGCCGTCGGGAAGGTCGTCGCGCGCGACGCAGGTGACTGTCGCGTACCGCAGCTGCATGCGCTGTACGCTCTCCGCCACGCGGCGCGGTTCGTCGGTGTCGTACGCGGCCGGCTTGCCGGTGTCGATCTGGCAGAAGTCGCAGCGGCGCGTGCACTGCGAGCCGCCGATGA
>ERZ781399.3609-NODE-3609-length-11771-cov-3.597474_pt1 | contig 11771 bp, 17 predicted proteins | sample MGYA00511014_ERZ781399 | MGnify/ENA primary metagenome ERZ781399 (study PRJEB29847, sample SAMN06458254) | wastewater metagenome | isolation source: Wastewater bioreactor | place: South Africa: Cape Town | study: EMG produced TPA metagenomics assembly of the...
TACGATCTGACTGGTTCGAGTACACGAGCGAGTTTTCGACGAGGACCATTGAGAACACCGAGTCGACGCGGAATATTAGGTGGCCGTGGTGGTGGTACTGTCAGTCAGCATTTTTCTTCGGATTCATCATCGGCCAATCATGGCAGTGATCCAATAGCCGATCTTCTAACTCAATTAACAAATGTTCGACGATTAGCAGCATCGAACAATTCATCGTCATCGAATTCGATTCATTTGCAAACTTTAACTCGACAACAATACGAACGTGAACGTCTTCGTGCTAATGGACGTTCAACACAAAATCCGCCAGCTCAAACAACACCGTCGAATGTTCTCTCGAATGTTGAAAATGATTTTTTTGATTCATTGTTTTCTTCAGCACTTGTTATTGAACCGCCAATGCCAACAAATAACTCTCAGCAAACATGGGCGCAGATTGTCGCTCAACAACAGCAACCACCACCTCCACCGCCAGCACCGGCACCGCCGTCACCATTAACAACAACCATCGATCAACAACAATCATCGGCTCTACTGACAACAAAAACATCAGGAATTGAATGTGAATCATCACTATTACGAAAATTATGTGATGAATCACCTTCATCGTCTCTTTCTCAATCGAATAATTCCCAAAAACGTAAAAACGATTTTGTACAAAATTTATTTCTCGCTAGTTTACTCAGTTCATTCAATGATAACGACAAATAATCTTCGAAATGATAACTACATTCTCAAGCATATCAATTTGTTTTTTTTTCATAGAAAAAAAAGAAATAAAGAAAAAGAATATCTCAACTATTTGTCCGTTTTGTTTCTAGATGTAACACTCTTCTTGTGTGCTCGGTTTTCATTTCACAACAAACAACTATGGCAAACTTACCAACAACAACAACAACAACCGTCCTCAAAATCTGTCTTATACTTGCATTTAATTTCTATCAACAAGGTCAAACAGCCAATGCCAAAAATAAAGACGATACGTTTAACATCAATATAACAATGCCAAAATTTAATTCAACACAAGTTCGTTCAAATGAATTCATCAATCGATCGAATATTGATTTTATTTATCTAGGATGATCAATATGCATTTATTCAATATGAATTACCCGATCAAGAATTAGCAATTGGTACGAACGAGATAATACAAAAGTTGAATGAATTATGCTTTTGCTTTTTTTTCTTTGCTAGTCGGTTTCACACCTCTAGTCACAATGAATGCGGCTCATCATATGTTAACATTTGCTTGTGCTAGTCCGGGTTCGAATAAACAAGTTTGGTTAGTTGAAAAATGTCATTTGGCTAATAAAAAAAAACATTCAATTCTCTTAGGGCATCGGGTCAAGCATGTGGCAGTACGGAGCAGTTAATTATTCATGGTTGGGCTCGCAACGCACCATCAGTGTCATTACCCGATGGTCTGTTCATTTTCTTTTGTTTCTTGTCATGCAAAATCTCGTTTTTCTGTTGCGCAGATGTTGGATTTCCGGTTGGTCGTAATACGCCGTATAAATATATTGTTGTTAATATTCATTATCTAACAACAGTTGTCAATGATAAGTCAGGAAATCAATTAACAATGAGTCGAAAGCCGTATGTTGTTTGGGCGTTAAAAAAAATGTGAAGATATTTTTGTTTCAATTGTTAATTTAGACGAAAATATCAAGCAGGTGTACTGTTGGCGGGTACCAGTCAGATTTATTTAAAACCGAAATCTCATTGTAATTAATTAAAATTCTAAATAATATGTCGAATGAAATCTTTGAATTCTAGCTGTTCGAACACCATTTTCGTGTCGTTACAATGGACCATCGATATCGATCTTTGCTGCACGAGTTCACGCCCATCAATGGGGTTTGTCGAGAAAAAAAAAGCCTCGCTCAAAATAAATCTTCGTTTTTAGCTCGAGTTAATTCTCTCTATCGTGTTCGCGATGGTTCTGCAACACAAATCATAAAAGGCGATCCGCAATGGCCTCAATCATTCTATCCATTAGCAACACCGATCGAAGTTCGAACCGATGATTATCTAATTGGTCAATGTGTTTACGATAACGATGCGGACGATGTTGTTCGTGTTGGGTAAATTCGCATTTTTATCGAATCAAAAAAAGAAACCTAAAATCTATCTGTAGACCAACGCATAAAGATGAAATGTGCAATATTTATGCAATGTATTCATTTCTACCATCGAAAACAACCGATGGCAAACAAAAGACTGGCACACCACCGATACGATCCTGTTGGGACAATGAATTCAGTTCATTAATCAAGTAGATCGATTCTTCTTTTTCGATTGAATATATTTTCTTTCGTCTAGTCTTCTTCCTCATGACAGCGAAGTTCCGCCTCGTAAACCGTCGGATATAGGTGAAACAGGCGCCGGAGGTCATCATACGCATGCTGAACACGCAATGAGTCCTGGAGGCAAACAAACGGATGAATCGTCCTATGACGATTACATGGATGATGTCGAAAATATGCGTCAACGAAATAAAGGCTTCGATATCAATAAAATCTTGTCGCATTTGAATCTACCGGATTACGAATATGTTGACGCACAAAACTATGATTATTTACTGCCAACACATTTAACCTATGGCAAAGATCAAATTGTTAAATTACATAATGCGAAAATTATGAACAGTGAGAATTCGATATTGTGTTTGTATTTAATGTTGTCATTGTGATGATTTCTTCGTGTAAAAAATGGAAGAATATTTGATTCGACATATGTTGTCGTTTTCTAGCGAATTTGTATCAATGTGTTGATGCATGGCCGGATACGAAAAATCTGCCGAATGATTTGGGTGAAATCGGAGGTTTAGCAATGACAAAAACGAATGATGAATTGGTCGTATTTCATCGAGGATCAAGAAAATGGGAGAATAAGTAAACATAATCTTTTCTTTTTTGATTCGAATATCTATTGTTTCTAACTTTTAAGATATTTTACCGATAACTATCGTTTTCGTAATGAAATGTACGGTCCGATTGATGAGAACGTTGTTTTACATCTCGATGCACGTACAGGTCAAGTGAAATCGAATTGGGGTGCAAAAATGTTCTACATGCCACATGGTCTTACCATTGATCATGCCGGAAATTATTGGTTCACTGACATTGCTATGCATCAAGTATTTATGTTCAAACCCACGGATTTAACACATCCGGCACTAACCGTCGGAGAAATGTTTCAATCAGGCTCCGGACCAACGCAACTATGTCGACCAGCTGATGTAGCCGTGATGAAAAATGGAGATTTTTTCGTTGCTGACGGGTAAAAACAATCGATGGATTTTATTTTCTTATTTCGTTTTGTTGTTGTTTTCTTAGATATTGCAATAGTCGAATAATAAAATTCAATCGTAAAGGTGAATATATAACTGAATGGGGCATGCCAATGAATGGCATGCACGATCGTGAAGGTTATCCATTGCCCAATCAATGGAATATCGTTCATTCGATAGCATTAAATGAAGATGCTCAATTATTATGTGGTGCCGATCGAGAAAATTATCGTATTCAATGTTTAAATGCCCAAACAGGAGAATTTCAACGACAGATTCGCGTCGAAATGAAAGAAAACATCGGACCGATTTACGCAATTGAATTTGCACCGAATACGAATGGTTCGATTTGATTGTTTATTTAGTTTTTCTTGACGAAACAATTTTTATTTTAGGAACAGTTTTATTCGCTGTTACAGGTGGAACTGAAACATCCGTGAAAAAAGTCTATATGATCGACGCACGTACTGGAGATATTCTAACATCATTTGATTCGAATCCAGTAGGAATTTTTTTTTTTGATAATAAAATCTTCGATACGAAGTTCGATTTGTCTAGCATTTAAATGCGCCACATGATATTGCGATATCAGCCAATGGCCGAGAGATTTATGTCGGTGAATTAGCAGCAACATCACGCGGAAATTCATTGCATAAATTCGAACTCGCCAAACGAAAAGGTAGAGAATTGAATATTCGATTTTGATATAATCGAATTTGAAAATTATTTCATAGATCTTCCGAAAGAAACATTCAGTAAACGAATATCATTGAGTGATAAAAACTTTCGTTTATCATTGATTATTATGGCATTTTTCGTTCTGCCTGTTCTTCTTGCTGTTGTCATCGGATGTTGTATACGTAAACGAAATCTTCGTAAAGTTCGACGATTGAATACGTTTTTGAATGATGTTAAATCGACTGGAACAGGCCCAACATCAGTTCTCGGCGATTGGATGAATCGACGAAAAGGTTTCGAGAAATTAGATCAATGTTCTGATGGCGAAAATGAACCATTGGATAATGAAATCGACGATGAAGATACACCGGTTCAAACGAATGATAAAACCAAATCACCAACACGAAATAATAATGTTGCATTTAAGATGGGCGCAAGTCTTTAACAAAATTCGAACAATCACTTTTCTTCTCATATTCTCTTTCTCGTTCTCATTTATCTTTTTGTTGTGCAACATATTATTATACATATATTTTCTCTTTCTGCCGAGTACAATAAACAAAAAAAAATCGTCTCAAATCTCATTTCATTTTCCAGATATGTCGAAGAATTCCAAACGTTCGAAAGCTGTCGAAGAAGACGAACAAATCGACTCGACGCTTGCTAATAAAGCAAAAAAAGTCAAAACATCCGAAAAACGTTTGATCGTCGTTCTTGAACAAGCCAATTTAGAAACAATTAAAATCGGCAAAGTCTACGAACTACTCAATTGTGATCGACATAAAAATCATCTATTGAAATACAAACGTGATCCGAATTCGAATGCACGACCTGACATAACACATCAATGTCTATTGATGCTCCTGGATTCACCATTGAATCGAGCTGGTTTACTTCAAGTAAAAAGAAATTCAAATAGAAAATAACTATCTTGTTTTTTTTTGTTTCGTAAAGGTTTATATTCATACACATAAAGGAATATTGATTGAAGTCAATCCGCAAACGCGTATTCCGCGAACGTTCGATCGTTTTGCTGGTTTAATGGTTCAACTTTTGCATAAACTATCGATTCGTTCACAGGATTCAGTTCAAGGTGGAATTAAACTCTTGAAAGTTATTAAAAATCCGATAACCGATCATTTTCCTGTTGGATGCAAGAAGATTTCAACATCGTTCGGTGTAGCTGACACACATCTCGTTAATATTCGAGATTATGTTCAAAATGAATGTGGTGATGCTGATTCGCCTGTTGTTTTTGTCATTGGTGCTATGGCTAAAGGCAGTGTCAATATTGATTATCATGAAGATACCATATCGATTTCATCGTATCCATTGTCAGCTGCGTTGACATGTTCGAAAGTTTGTGCAGCTTTCGAAGAGAAATGGGGCGTTCTCTAGAGACATTTCGTGTTTTTTTTTGTTATTTGTTATAGTTGTTGCTTTTTTTTTCTTAATTAAAGAAAAAAAAGGATATTAGGCACATGCTGACTTGAATTTACCGAAGCGAGATTGGTTAATTAACTTTGCTACCTTGAAAGAATATCTAGAGTGTTTTTCACCTGTTAAATCTCTCTCTTTGGAATAAGTATCCCTCTCGGATTGATTTATTCGTTATCAATAATATTTATTCGTCGATTTCATAATCGTTTAAATATCTTAGCAGTAAATATTTGTTTTGCCTGGATTTGTACTGCAATCTGATGGCTAACATTTGTTATCATCTTTGAATATTCATTTGACAAATTATTTACTTACTTCGTTACCATTTCTGTTCAAAATCGAAGTAATAAAAACCTATTTTCTCAATTTTGGTAAATTCAAATATATTCATTCATCAACTCGACGAGAATTGAGATTATTAAGATATTCAATCGTCGTGTTAGTAATGTTTAGAGAATATCTTAAAAATAAAATCATCGCTTGTTGTCATTGAATTATGAAGATTTTCAAAACAGTCAACCTAACCGACCTTGTATAACAAATTAATTCTAATCTGTTTGACCATTTTTTCCCTAGTCAACATCAACTTGAAAATCACTTGACATTCTTATTTTTCTCTTGCGCATGTATGTGGGTGTGTATGATTTTTTTTTACAGATCTCTTCAATTGAATATTTCGTGATTGCATTCTTTATCAAATAAAAACAAAAGAAAAATAATCGACAAGGTTTTACGTATCGAATATTCTCTACCTGATTATAATGTTTTCATAGGATTTGAAAAAAATATATATATACATAACTCGAATTGTCATTGTTGTCTTTAAATCAAATCAGTTGCAGGAATTCTCTTTTTTCTTTCTTTTTTCCCTTCTCTCTCTCTCGCTTTTTTTAGATTGTCACGCAAAAACGAACGTCATTTAATAAAAGATTGAACAAGAGTAAGCCGCTCGTTTTCAATGATGATTGAAAAAACCTCTCGTTTTTTTTTGCTTTTGTTGAAATCAGTCGAATATTTTCGATGTTGGTGAAGCTTCATAACTGATCAATTAATCGTTCTTGTTTAGCAAGCTTTTAGTTTATTCACTCACTCTCGTGTTTTTTTTCTTCTTCAAGTCAAGTATTCTTGGTATAAACTGAACAATCACTATTTCAGATCGACAATAGAATGTTTGCAGAAAAATCTTCCTATCCAACATCAAATCTTCATTTACCACCGATTAATAAAAGTTTTCGACAACGTATTCGACCGCCACCGACGCCGTCATTCCCTTCTCGTGCTGCTAAAGCTGCTCATATAGCTGAAAATGTTATCGCATTAAAAGCAAAATATAATGACTATACAGCCTGGTTAAAAAATCCTCCACGTCAACATTATCATCGAGAACCACAACAAGCTCAAGATCTATTGAAAACGTCTCTTTGCCGAATGGGTATCGATACAACTCATGCCGAACAATTAGTTTCGAAATGTTCGTGGTATGTTTATCAATTTGAAAAAGCTCTCGAAATTAATCCTGAACAACGTAAACAATTAATATCGAATTCAAAAAAGAAGAAACATCGCAATCTCGAAAGTTCGTCAATAACAATCAATTCATCGGATCATGGTAAAATAAAATCAAAGAAAATGAAAACAAATGTTTAATCTATTTTTAGACGAATCATTCGTATCGTATTCACGTTCGAATCAATCTGGTCTACCTTCGATTTACGTTACTGATACAACGGCAAGTTCATCTCGGCATCGAAAAGTTGATTTCGGTCGTGAACAAGTGAGAAATATTCGTCGAATGCCATCACAATCACCAGCAAATAAACCTCGACTAAAACCAATGGATTCATTTAATTCATCGATTGATCTCGATGCATCATTGACATCACAGAATCTTCGTCGAACAACTCGTACACGATCAATTCTACGCAAACAAAATAGTTCATCATCAATGAATACATCGACGGATATCAGTCAACGAAAAGGAACTAATCAAAATCTAACACCACCATCGACAATTATCACAGATGGAATACCTCTAGGCACACGATCACAACGGTTATTCGGCGGAAGTGAATGTTTTGCACAGATCATGAACGAGCTTGAACATCAACGACACGTAGATTTCTAAATATGTATATAGAAAATTTTTCATCATGTCAATATGTGACAATCAATCTTTTGTTTTCTTCTTCTTCTTCTTCTTCTTCTTCTTTTTCAAATAAAAATTCTTCGTATTTAAAATTCAAACATGCAATCCATAATTTACATCATTAAAAAGCAACAAGAAAAATACTATTCTTTTTCTTTGATAAATTTACCAGAAATGTGCCCGTATTTTTCTTACATAACAATTAACATATTTACGTTATGAGGTGTGTTAGAAATGGCGTCGAACGCTTTTCTTTTGACAAATAGAATTCAAACCTTTGAAAAACATACATGCTAGCTCTTATAAGTATATCAACAGACGTTTAGAGGCAATCTCTTTTAATCTGCGTGTAGTATAAATCATAGTCGAATGCCATTGAGTTTTTTCGCTTTCTTTTAAGAAAAAAATTTTCTTTCTTTCTGCTAGACATTGTTGTTTATTCAGACAGTTAAAAAAATAAAGGGTATAATAAGTTCACCGGTGAGATTTTGTTATGCTAAAACTTGTTTTAATGTGCCATCTTTATGAGAATTATTTAATTCGAAAAGAGAACCGAAATAAAGTTGATCGATGAATATATATGGGCTCTAGAGAACAAAAAAAAAACAATGGAAAATTAATTATTTTACGAATTTCAACTGATTCATTACTTGTCGACGATCGGTGAAACAAATATATCGAAGATAGTTCTCCAATTGTCGACAATCTTGTCGTTTTTCGATGTCAACATATTCGTAGATATCTTTCGATAAACCGTATTGATCCAATAATTGTTTAGCTTTTTGTGAATCGACATCGTTTGCTTTGGCAAACATCAATACACGGCGATTGTTAACTTTGGTCTCAACATATTTATTCGTTAGACCTGACATGTGAGGAAAAGAATAAGTCAATCTAGAAGCGAAGGATTTTATTCAATTAAAAATCAAATGAGAAAAGAAAGAAGAGAGCAAAGAGAAAATTAGTCTTTCATTCGTGATGTTGGCCGTTGATCTGAAAAATCAATTGGAAATTTTATCTCTCTAATCTTTTCTTTCTATTAACGAACTTAATGATTTGACACTTGCAGTTGGTCGAGGTTTATCAGCTAAAGTCTGTTGAGATGCTTGAGAAGGTTGTTGATCGAATAAATCTTTTGCATCACGTTCTTTGATATGTTGAATTCGATTGAGAGGATTCTTTTGATTGAGAAGATTTTCAAGTGATTGATACGTCGATGATTTCGTTTGAATACCATGCATACCCTTTTGTCGAACGAATGTTTTTTTGATGTTTTCGAAAAAGAAATCTTCTGTGTTTACTTTTAATTCCAATCGAGAAAGTCCAGAAAATTCAATTAACGAAGCAGTTGTCGATGATAAACTCGATGAATCATTGAAATGTGAATAATTCATTTGTGTTTGAACCGTGCGAAGAAATTCGTTGACACTTGTCATGGTCAGATAGTTTCCTTTTTGAAAATGAAATTATTTATTACGATTTGTTCACGAGAAAGTTCGTTTTCTTTTACGAGATAAATTTAAACTTAAAATAACGAAATTGCCTTTTAAACTGATCTCTCCATTCAACGTTTCGAGTTCAGTTAATTCAAGAAGTGGATTTTCACGTTCGGTATGTTGAAGTTGTAAAGCCAATAACTAGAATAAAAACAACGAGGGATTGCATTCAAATCAATACAAGAGAACGACGACGAAGAAGAAGAAGAAGAAGATTTAAGTCAAGATAGAAATACTCTTCCAGTGGATAATAATCCTCTATCCAGTCGATCCTATGACACAGAGAGAGAATGTTTAATAGATAAAAAAAACGTTTTCGCGAAAGGATTGAAAATCTCTCTCTTGTGTTTACTTCTTCAATAACGTCTTCATCTTCTTCTTTAACAGCTGTGATATTCTTTCGTACTGAACTACTCGAAGTCGTTGTTTTCTTTCTACGAGCTGTCGTTATCGGTCGAGCTTGTTCTGAATGGAAATTGAGTTGTTCGTTTTCGAATATTTGCAATCTTACCATGTGTAGCCGCTGTTGCCGATCGACGAGGATTAACGGACGACGATCGAGTAGCTGCATTATCCGTTTTACTTTTTTTAATATCACCTTTCGTAGCCGATGGAGGACGAACTTCATCTTTAGAAAAACAAATGATAAAGCAAATAAAAAAACACAGCAATTTACCACCGGGTTCGGCTCGATGCCGTTTTTCCTAAGAGAGAGAAAAAGAAATGAGATGATGTTAGATTTAGGTAAAAACCATTACAGTTGATTTCGAAATTGATTTTCGTCGTTTATAAGCATCACTTCCACGTTTACCTGAACGAGATGTAGAGCCAATTGAAAATGTAGGTGATGATGCCTAAATATCGATGATTTACATAAGAATTTGTATTCTATTTCCTTCCTACATTTCTCATTTCATCCATCTGTGCCTCAGCTAAACGTTCGGAAAATAAATATCTTCTTTGTACGAGTTCTTCTTTTGTCAGAACGATCTTTTGTAAGACCTAAAATTCACAGTCAAAATAACCAATCAATTCATTCAATTAAAATATTTAATAGGCTAAAATTATCGGCTGTTTTTTTTTAGTCTTCTATTAAATAATAAAATTAGTAAGGGATAAATATGGATATGTAAATATTCTACAGAATTATCTCACCTATCTTAAGTCAATCTAAATAGATTAGCAATTGGAATTCGTTTTCTATCAATTGCACGACTTACGGTTGCAAGAGCACAAGCTCCTTTATCAGTGATGAAATTCGATGAAAGATTGAGTGAGATTAATGTTCGATTGTAACAATTGAAAATAAAGTATTTACTTTAGCAAATGATTTCGCACCATTGTCACCAATTTGATTACCGGTTAGAGTTAGAGTTAAGAGTTTCCAATTTTGTGTTGACATATTACCGAGATGATGAGCGAGACGTTCAGCATTTGTATCAGTTATTTTACAGAAACGAAGAGACAGATTGATAATTCTATGAGAATGAAATGATATTCGAGAGAGATTTGTTTGTTTTTACTTTAAATCGTCTCGTTGGAGAAATACGTGAAATTGATTAGCAGCAAGCGGATTTCCATCTAACGAAAGTGTTCTAAGAAATCGAAATAAATAAGTTTATTCTTTGTTTGAAATACTTTAAGTTTTTGATTAATTGGCAGAGATCAGCTACACTGACGACCGTTTGTTCGTTGAGACCAACGAAAGAAAAACTAGATTAAAAAATGAATTTAACAAGAACACAATTCATTTGAATATACTTGAGTGTATGTAATTGTTCTTGCAATGGAAGAATCTTTTTGAGATGATCGAGAAAGACTTGATCGAGTTGCCAAGCTGAACAGCAAAATCCAAATAAACATCAATGGAAAACTTTTTCATACCTTTCATATATAAAGTTTGAATTTGATCGATCGATTCACTTTCATTTGCAGTTAAATCAACTGATAATTTCGGCCGAAAATAATCCGTATCGCGAACGAGATGAAATGTTCGATAAGTATTTGTTGACGGTGCTCGAAATGAATCTTGTCCAGCGATGATACTACTCGATTTCGCGTCATTATTGTCAAGATTTGTCAGAGCTCCACTTTGACTAATCGACGGAATTCGACCACGTGATGCTGCTTTCGAATTTGCTTGAGTTTGTTCATCGTTTGTAGTCGAAGGCGGATGGACTAGGGCCGATGTCGGTGGACGACCGCGAATTAAAACAGGAATATTCACAGGATAACCAGTACGACAGCAGAGATCGACATCAGACGCGAATTTACCGGAACATTGTTGATTTTCTAGAAGGAAAAAGAGGACAAGATGAAGAAAAAAAATGTTTTCGAAAGAAAAACCTTGATCATCGCTGGATAGTAACGATGGTCTGTGGCTTTTGTTTATGTTATCGCTTTTTTTCGGACCCATACGAATCTAACGAAAGTAAAAATTAAAAATCAATGGTGAAACCTCGTAGCTGCGTTATTTTCACATTTGCCATTTCAATTTTGGTGCACATCGAAACACCTTCATTCATTCATCGAACGAAATCTGAAAACCGAACAGTTCGAAACAGATGTCACTAGATAATTAAACCGTTAAGTTGAGTATTTGTTTGGTTATTTTGAGTAACTAATCGAATCGAAGAAGATCTCGACTAACCTTTATTTTTATTTTGCTCGGAAAATGAAAATAACATGTCTAATAAAGATTACCGTTCATTAATCAATC
>ERZ781399.3616-NODE-3616-length-11758-cov-3.850209_pt1 | contig 11758 bp, 9 predicted proteins | sample MGYA00511014_ERZ781399 | MGnify/ENA primary metagenome ERZ781399 (study PRJEB29847, sample SAMN06458254) | wastewater metagenome | isolation source: Wastewater bioreactor | place: South Africa: Cape Town | study: EMG produced TPA metagenomics assembly of the...
TCAAGCTCGCCGCCGCCGTCGAGTTCATGCACACCGCGACGCTGCTGCATGACGATGTGGTCGACGAGAGTGATATGCGCCGTGGCCGCGCCGCCGCGCGGATGAAATGGGGCAACCAGGCCAGCGTGCTGGTCGGCGATTTCCTGCTCGGCCAGGCCTTCATGATGATGGTCGACACGGGCAATGTCGCCGCCCTCAAGGTAATCTCGCAGGCGGCGACGATCATCGCCGAAGGCGAAGTGCTGCAGCTTGCCAAGACGCGTGACCTCAGCGCCAGCGCCGCCGACTATGACGAAGTGATCGGCGCCAAGACCGCCACGCTGTTCGAAGCGGCGACCGAGGTGGGCGCCATGGCCGGTGGCGCCGATGCGGCCGGCCGCGAGGCGCTGCGCCACTATGGCCGCGAGCTCGGCTTTGCCTTCCAGCTGGTCGACGACGTGCTCGACTATCGCGGCGAGGCCGATACGCTCGGCAAGAATACCGGCGACGATCTGCGCGAGGGCAAGATGACCCTGCCGATGATCCTGGCGCTGCAAGAGGCAACGCCGGCCGAGCGTGAGATCATCGTTGCCGCCCTCGGCAATGTCGATGCCGGCGCTGCCGAGCTCCGGCAAGTCCTGGCGGTATTCGATCGCTATGATACGCTGGGCAGGACCATCGAGCGGGCCATTACTCACGCCCGCCGTGCCCGCGAGTCCCTCAAGCAGTTGCCGCCCAGCGAAATGAAGTCGCTGCTCGGCGAAGTCGCCGAAATAACAGTTTCGCGCGCGTATTAGCACCTGTTAGCGGCACCCAAGGCGCCGCGGAACCGCCCGATTTGCGGCGTGGCGGCAACAACGCCCCCCATGGGGCCGTTGTCGTTTCAGGCGACCACCGGCGCAGCGGCCACCCAGAACTGGGGATACTTGGCACGCATCTCGTGTGCGGCCTGATGCGCCTGGGCGGCGGACCCGAAGAGCCCGAACACCGTGCCGCCGGAACCGGACATGCGGGCCAGCGCGCAACCATCGAGCACCCGCATCTGACGCAGCAGATCGCCGATCGCCGGCACCAGCGCAATGGCCGCCGGTTCGAGATCATTCCGGGTTTCGGCCAGCCACAGCCCGAGTTGCGCCGGCCGCGTCAGCGGCGACGGCAATGGCGGCATCGGCGGGTTGGTGCGCTGCTCCAGTCGGCGAAACACGTCGGCGGTGACGACCGGGATCAGCGGGTTGACCAGCACCAGATGCGTCGTCGGAAAACTGCGCAGCGGGTGGATGATCTCGCCGACCCCGCGCACCTCGGAGGGGCGGGACAGCAGGCAGACCGGCACATCGGCGCCCAGGCTCAACGCCAGAGCATTGAGCTCCGCGATACTAAAATCGCCGCCAGCCATGCCGGCCAGCAGCCGCAGCGTCGCAGCGGCGTCCGCGGAACCGCCGCCGATACCCGCCGCGACGGGCAGGTTCTTGGTCAGCGCAACATCCAATCCCTCGGGCAGCCGATCCGGCCAGCGGGCCCGGAACGCCTTTACCGCCCGCATCACCAGGTTGGACTCGCCACCGCCGGCGGCAGCGGCGAACGGTCCGCTGACCCGCAGGCGATCGCTCTTCGCCGGATGCGCCGTCACCTCATCGGCGACATCGACGAACACCACCAGGCTTTCGAGCTCATGGTAGCCATCGGCGCGCCGGCCGGTGACATGCAATGCCAGATTGACCTTGGCGGGAGCCGCCTCGGAAAGAGCGCCCTGCAGCATGCTACTGCGCGGGGGCGGCCTGACCTTCCGCCACCGGCCCGGCATCGGGCGCAGGCGACACGGCATCGAGACCACCGGCGCGCTTCTTCGCCACCCGCTCCTTCCCCGCGCCTTCCTGGTCGACGGCTGCGGCGATGTTCCACTGGAACCTCGCCTCGAGCTTGCGGCCGACGCGCCAATAGGCATCGCCGAGGTGGTCGTTGATTTCGGGATCGGTCGAACGAAGCTGCACGGCCGTCTCGAGCTGCTGCACCGCTTCGTCGAAGCGGCCGAGCCGGAAATAGGCCCAGCCGAGACTATCGATGATGTAGCCGTCATTGGGCGAAGCAGCGACTGCCTTCTGGATCATCTCGAGCGCCGGCATCAGGTTCACGCCCTGATCGACCCAGCTATAGCCCAGGTAGTTGAGCACCTGCGGCTGGTCGGGGTTCAGCTCGAGCGCGCGCTTGAAATCCACCTCGGCCTTGTCCCACTGCTTGTTGCGTTCGTAGGCAATGCCGCGAACATAGTAGAAGCGCCAGTCGCCCGGAGCGTCGCCGCCGGCGACTCCCACTGCCCTGGTGTAGGTGTCGGCCGCTTCGGCGTATTTCTGCGCGGCGCGCTGCATGTCGCCCAGCACCGACAGCGCCTCGAGGTCGTGCGGGTTGGAGGTGACGATATTGCCGAGCCGGCGCAGCGCCTCGTCGCGATCGCCGGTGGCGCTGAGATTCTCGGCGACGCGCACCACCGCCATCGGCTTCATCGGCGAATCCGGCGGCAGCCGGTCGTAGATGGCGTTGGCCGCATCATGCTGCCCTGCGCCATCCAGCAACTGGCCATAGACCAGATCGATCACGTCTGCCTTGGGATCGAGATACATGCCCAGTTGCAGGAACACCGCCGACACATCGGGACTGCCATCGCTGGCCAGCGCCACGCCGACCGAGTGGAACATCTCGGCGGCGCCGGCCTGGATATCGCCGGCAAAGACGCCCGGACGCTGCTTGTTGTCGATCTTGGCTTTCACCGCGCTGACCAGCGGGTGATCGAGCCCCTGGGCCTCGAACTTGGCGATGACCTTCTCGGCTTCATCGAAGCGGCCGGCATTGCCCAGCATGCGGGAATAGGCCTCGACGATGCGGGCCACGTAGGGGTCTGCTTCATAGGCCTTGGCGGCGTATTCCAGCGCCTTCTTGCTGTCGCCTTCGACATCGGCCATCAGCGCGCGGTGGAAGACGAGGAAATCCTCAAGCCCTCCCTGCCCGACTTCGTCGAGCACCTTGTCGGCGTCCGCCGGCTTGCCTTCGCCGACCAGCGCCCAGGCGCGCAGCAAGCCACCGGTGATCCCGGCGAAGGTGTCGCCGCCGACATTCTCCAGTTCCTTGGCCGCAGCGGCGTAGCGGCGCTGCTTGACCGCTTCGGTGCCGATGACGAGGCTGGCGAGATCGTTCGGCGCGCTGAGCTCGAGCAGGTGCTTGGCGACGCGCGAGGCGTCGGCCACCTGCCCGTTGGCGGCATAGGCGATGAAGCTGCGCTCGACGATGATCGGGTTATCCCAGTCGCCTTCGGCGGCGATGCGGAAGTAACGCGCCGCTTCGTCGGTCCTCAGGTCCGACAGCGCCTGCCGACCGGCGAGATAGCTGCCGGTAACGCTCTGCTCCATCAGCGGAAAGGCCGCGCTCGATTCGAGCGCCGCGGCGCCGCCGACGGTGAGTGCCACGGCAAGGAGGACGCCGGAAGCGAGACGGGCTTTGTGGGTCACGAGGCTCGATATCTCCGAGGAGGGTTTAGGCGGCTGACTAGCCCAAGAAACATGGGCGATTTTGCGACTGCGCCGCAAGAGGCAGGCACAATGAAGTGAGGGATTGTACGTCGCGAGGCAATGCTGCCTGGCACGGCTGTGGTGCTCCATCCGTCGGCGTCATCCTCGCGAAGGCGCGGATCCAGCGGGATCTCCCAGCCTCAGCGGGTACTGCGGCATCCCACTGGGTTCCCGCCCTAGCGGGAATGACGGCGGCGTGTGGGCAGCATTGCTCAAAGGCACCTCACATCCCGGAGTAATTCGGCCCGGAGCCGCCCTCCGGCGGCACCCAGGTGATGTTCTGGGCGGGATCCTTGATATCGCAGGTCTTGCAGTGGACGCAGTTGGCGGCGTGAATGCGGAACACCGGCGCGCCGCCCTCCTCCGCCACTTCGTAGACGCCGGCCGGGCAATAGAGCGGCGCGGGTTCACCGTAGCGCGGCAGGTTTTGTCGCAGCGGCAGTTCCGGATCGGCGAGCTTGAGGTGAACCGGCTGGTCCTCGTCGTGCCTGAGATTGGCGAGGTAGACCGACGCCGCCCGATCGTAGGTCGTCACCCCATCCGGCCGCGCGTAGACGCGCGGCGTCACGTCGGCGATCGGCCGCAGCTTCTGATAATCCGCCTTGCCGTGCCGCAGCGTGCCGAACGGCGAGAAGCGGAACAGCGCCTCGCACCACATATCGAAGCCGCCCAGCAGCACGCCGAAATAGGTGCCGAACCGCGACCAGAAGGGTTTGACGTTGCGCACCGGCGCCAACTCATCGCCGATGCCGGTCGCGAGGACGCTGTCGTTCAGCCCCTCGAGCATATCATGCGCCCGGCCCTCGCCGATGGCCGCGGCAACGCGCTCGGCCGTCGCCATCCCGGAGCGGATCGCATTGTGGATGGCCTTCAGCGCCGGCACGTTCATGAAGCCCGCCGCGCAGCCGATCAGCGCGCCGCCGGGAAACGCCAGGTCGGGGATGGATTGCAGCCCGCCCGAGGTCATCGCCCGCGCCCCATAGCTCAGCCGCCGGCCGCCCTCGAGCAGCCGGGAGATCGCGGGATGGGCCTTGAAGCGCTGGAACTCATCGAAGGGCGAGAGCGTCGGGTCGCTGTAGCTCAGATGCACCGCGAGGCCGAGATAGAGCTTGTTGCCGGCCGCGTGGTAGGCGAAGCCACCGCCGGAGGTGCCGTTGTCGAGCGGAAAACCGAGATAGTGGTCGACGCGCCCGGCCTCGTGCCGATCCGGCGCGATCTCCCACACTTCCTTGATGCCGAGCCCGTAGAGCTGCGGGTCATGGCCCTCGGCGAGGCCGAAATGACCGATCAGGTGCCTGGCGAGCGAGCCGCGAGCCCCCTCGCCGATCAAGGTATACTTGGCCCTGAGGCCGATGCCCGCGGCATAGGTGGATCTGGGGTTGCCGGCATGGTCGACGCCGAGATCACCGGTGATGATGCCCTCGACCCGACCGCCCTCGCCGGTGAGCACATCCACTGCCGCGGTCATCGGAAAGATATCGACGCCGAGCCCCTGCGCCTGCTCGCCCAGCCATCTCACCAGTTCGCCGAGGCTGACGATCACCGCGCCTTCGGTCTTCATCTGCGGCGGGATCATCAGTTGCGGCAGCGGCAGGTCCGCGGTCGCGGTCAGCAGGTGGAAGGTGTCGCGGGTGACCGCCGGGCCCACCGGCGCGCCCATGGCGCGCCAGCCGGGCAGCAGCGCATCGAGCCCCACCGGGTTCATCACCGCGCCGGAGATGATATGGCCGCCCAGTTCGGCGGACTTTTCCACCACTGTCACCGACAGCAGCGGCGCCACCTGCTTCAGCCGAATGGCGGCGCTGAGCCCCGCAGGACCGGCCCCGACGATCAGTACGTCGGTCTCGATGATCTCGCGATTGCCGGCGTCGGCCACGGTCACGTCCATTCACGGATGGCGGGAGAAAGCGGGCTGTGACATAACAGAACCCATGTCCGAAAATCGACCGCTAAATGACGCCGAAGCCCGGGCGGCGCTCGACTGGTATCGCGCCGTCGGGGTCGATTTCGCCGTCGGCGAGGATCCGGTCGATCGCTTCGCCGCCTCTGCCGCCCCGTCGCGCGCCCGGCCGATCCAGGCACCGGAAACGCCGGCCGCGGCACCCGCCGCTCCGCCAGCCGGCCCGATGGCCATCTCGCTGGCCGCCGACCCGACGGAAACCACCGCTCTCGCCGCTGCGGCACAGACGCTCGACGAACTCCGCGCGGTGATGAACGGCTATGAAGGGTGCCTGCTGAAGAAACGGGCAACCCAGCTGGTGTTCGCGGACGGCAATCCCGAGGCCGAGATCATGCTGGTGGGCGAAGGCCCGGGCGAACAGGAGGACCTGCAGGGCAAGCCCTTCGTCGGTCGCGCCGGGCAACTGCTCGACCGCATGCTCGGCGCTATCGGCCTCGACCGCAGCAAGGTCTATATCGCCAACATGGTGCCGTGGCGCCCGCCGGGCAATCGCGATCCCTCGCCCGAGGAGATGGCGCTGTGCACGCCGTTCCTGCTGCGGCAGGTCGAGCTGGTGGCGCCGAAGTTTCTGGTGACGCTCGGCAATGTGCCGACCAAGTCGCTGTTCCAGACCCAGAACGGCATCACGCGGATGCGCGGCCAGTGGCGGGATCTGACAATCAACAGCCACCAGACCCGGGCGCTGGCGACGCTCCACCCGGCCTACCTGCTGCGGACGCCGGCCAGCAAGGCCCTGGCCTGGCGGGACATGCTGAGCCTCAAGCAGGCGATCGACGCGACCTGAGGCGTTTGGTCGATCGGCCGGCCTGCCGCGCCATTGGTCTAGCTTGCTGCGGCGCCGCGCTGCTGCTCCATCTGTCGAAAAAGCGAGGACGCCGATTTGAACCTTTCAGATACCCAGCGCCTGGCGCTGCTTGCGCCACGCAGCGGCCGGTTGCGGACGGTGCTGGACACCGACACCTACAACGAGATCGATGATCAGTTCGCCGTGGTGCAGGCCCTGCTGTCGCCTGACCGGCTCGACCTGCAGGCGATTTATGCGGCGCCGTTCTTCAACGACCGTTCGAGCGGCCCCGGCGAGGGCATGGAGCTGAGCTATGGTGAAATCCTCGCCTTGCTCGAACGCCTTGGGGTTCCGCATGCCGGCTTCGTGCATCGCGGCGTCACCGACTATGTCGGCGCAGCGAAACAGGCCATGCGGGCGCCAGCGGTCGATGACCTCATCGCGCGAGCCCGAGCCGGTTCGGCCGAAGACCCGCTTTACGTGATCGCCATCGGCGCCATCAGCAACATCGCCTCGGCGCTGCTTGCGGCGCCCGACATCATCGACCGCGTGGTGGTTGTCTGGCTGGGCGGACACGCACTCGAATGGCCGCACCAGCGCGAGTTCAACCTGCGCCAGGATGTCGGCGGTGCGCAGGTGCTGTTCGATTCCGGCGTGCCGTTGGTGCTGGTGCCGTGCATGGGGGTCGTCTCGCATCTGCATTCTACGGTGCCGGAGATCGAGCGCTATGTCGAACCGCAGGGCGAGATCGGCCGGTTCCTGGCGCAGCGGTTCAAGGAATACGAAACCGACCATGTCGGCTGGGCCAAGGAAATCTGGGACATGGCACCGGTGGGCTGGATGCTCGACCCGGACTGGGCGCCGAGCGTCATCGTGCCCACCCCGATCCTTACCGCCGACGTCACCTACAGCATCGACCGGGCGCGGCACCCGATGCGCTATGTCACGCAGGTCAAGCGCAACCCGATCATGCGGGACTTCATCGCCAAACTGGCGGCCCGCGCCGAGAGGAACTGAGGCCCGACCGACGAGGCGGCAGGCCATCACAGCCAGCACTCCGCAGGTGGCTCGACCGGCATCGGGCAGTCGTTCTGGGACGAATGGCTAGCATCCGAAATAATCTCTGTGGTTAAACCATCTGCCCGAATTTGGTCTGAGTATCAGGGCAAGCGCCTCAGGCCCCGGTAACCGCAGAAAGCGCCATGTCCTCCGCCCTCAAGATTTATGCCCTGTTCATCGGCTCGGCACTCCTGATGTTCGGAGGTGGGCTGCAGGGCCTGCTGCTCTCGGTGCGCGGCGCCGAGGAGGGGTTCTCGCTGACGGCGCTGGGCCTCATCGGCACCGGCTGGTCGGTGGGGTTCGTTGCCGGCTCGATCACCGTGCCGATGCTGGTGAAACGCGTCGGGCACATACGCGCCTATTCGATCATGGCAGCGATCGGTACGGTCACCATCCTGCTTAACCTGCTTTGGGTTCAGGATATCGGCTGGATCGTGCTGCGCGCCTTTTCCGGCTTCTGCTTTGCCGGCGCGGCGATGATCGTCGAAAGCTGGCTCAACGAGGTGGCGGACAACCGCAGCCGCGGCACGATCTTTTCGGTCTACACCACCAACAACATGGCCGCTTCGACGGTTGGTCAGCTCGCCATGGCGGTCACCGGCACGTTCGGCCATATCCCGTTCGTGGTCGGCGCCATCGCCTTCATCTGCGCGCTGCTGCCGAGCGCACTGACGTCGACGCCGCAGCCGCGGCCGATCTCATCGGCGCGGCTCGACGTGGTGCTGCTCTACAAGACCTCGCCGCTGGCGGTGATCGCCGCCTTCGCCTGCGGCATGGCCAACGGCACTTTCGGCACGCTGGCGCCGGTCTACGGGTTCGAGCAGAAACTCGACGCCTCGACCATCGCCTATCTGTTCGCCGTCACCGCCGTGGTCGGCGCGGTCGCGCAGACGCCGTTCGGGCGGCTCTCCGACAAGATCGATCGCCGGCTGGTGATCGTCGGGCTCAGCGGCTTTTCGGCGGTGATCGGGCTGCTCACCGTGCTGCTCAACCCGAGCAGCGGGGTGCTGATGTTCATCCTGTTCGGGCTCTATGGCTTCGGCGCCTACCCGCTCTATGCCATCGCCGTGGCGCATGCGACCGACTTCGCCAAGGAGGGCGAGTTCGGTCCGGTCGCCGGCGGCATGCTGCTGATCCTCGGTATCGGTCTTGCCATCGGCCCGATCATCGCCAGCTGGGTGATGAATGCAATCGCGCCGGTCGGGCTGTTCATCGTCACCGCGACGTTCCATGGCGCGCTGGCGGTTACGGCGTTCCTGCGCATGAGGATCCGTCCGGTGCGCGACGCAGCGGGGCGGGTGCGCTTCCGCGCCATGAGTGCCGAAAAGGGTGTTTCGCCGGGCACGGTGACGCTCGATCCGCGCGTCGACGAGAAACCGACGCCCCGTCCGGCCCCTGCCGCGCCGCCGGCGCAGGCCGGGCAGACCGAAATCCTGGTGCCCGATCCGATCGAGCCGACCATCGTCGTCGAAAGTCATCCAAAGGGTGACGCGCCCGGCGAGATCTCGCCGTCCGACAAGCCCAAGCCGGAGTAGCCTGATGTTCAAATCGGAACTCGACCAGAGCAAGCCGTTCACGCCGCTGTCGATCGCGGTGCTCGCCGTCTCCGACACGCGGACGCTCGAGACCGACACGGCCGGGGCGCTGCTGAAATCGCTGATGGAAGCGGATGGTCATGCCTGCTTCGAACGCGCCGTGGTGCGCGACGATATCCACCAGATCCGCGCCAAGGTGATGGAATGGGTGGTGAACGACGGCGTCGATGCGATCATCACCACCGGTGGCACCGGCTTTTCCGGGCGCGACGTCACCCCCGAGGCGCTGGAGCCGCTGTTCCAGAAGCGGATGGATGGATTTTCGGTACTGTTCCACCAGTATTCGGCCACTACGGTCGGCACCTCTACCTTGCAGTCGCGCGCCACCGGCGGGCTGATCGGCGAGACTTTCGTCTTCGTCGTCCCGGGCTCGCGCGGCGCCTGCCGCGACGCCTGGGAAGGGATCCTGCGGGCCCAGCTCGACAACCGGCACAAGCCCTGCAACTTCGTTGAGCTGATGCCGCGGCTCAACGAGCGCTGAGCCGATGAAAGTCCCCCTCACCCGCAAGCAGATCGCGCCGCGCAATGCCGCGGCGAAGTCGCTGCGCGAGGGGCAGTTCCAGCCCAAGGTCGAGGCGGATCCCAAGACCTACAAGCGCAAGACCAAGCACAAGACCGACCCGGTACTGGAAGCCGAGAAGCAGGACGGCGACAGCGAATAACTGAAAGCCGGTTCACTCGATAGATTTGCTGAGTTCAGGTTCATCCTGAGATTCAGACCGCGCCGCGAAGTCCTTCCAAAAACACGTTCATTTCCCATTCAGCCGGCGCAATTCAATTGCGATGCCGACGCTCCGGTGCCACCCTGCATCGCTCAGGGCGTCACATGCGGAGGGCTCCATGACTGGGTTGATCATTCTGGCGATCGTCGTCGCCGCCATCGGCTACGCGATCTTCGTCTACAACGACCTGGTGTCCAAGCGGCAGCTCAAGGAAGAGGGCTGGTCGGGCATCGATGTGCAGCTGAAGCGCCGCACCGACATGATCCCCAACCTGATGGAAACGGTGAAGGGCTATATGGGGCACGAGCGCGAAACGCTCGAGGCCGTCACCCAGGCCCGCGCCGCAGCCACTGCCGGCGCCAATGCCAGCCCGGGCGAGCGCAGCGCGCTCGAAGGCGCGCTGTCCGGGGCGCTGGGCAAGCTGCTGGCCATCGCCGAGGCCTATCCCGACCTCAAGGCCAACACCACGTTCCTCGAATTCCAGAGCGCGCTGCAGAACGTCGAAGACGAGATCCAGCTGGCGCGGCGCTACTATAACGGCTCGGTGCGCAACCTGAACACCGCGGTCGAGAGCTTCCCGTCCAACGTCGTCGCCAACGCCTTCAAGTTCGAGAAGGCCGAGTATTTCGAGTTGGAGAACGAGGCGGACCGCGCCGTCCCGTCAGTGAAGTTCTGATCCCAGCCGGACCGTGAACATCGTGCGCTTGGCCAGCCCCCTCCCAGCCGCCCCCACAAGGGGGGAGGTCCAAGGCAGAGGTCGTGGCACGACTGAGCCCAGGCACCGGCTCCCACCTCCCCCCTTGTGGGGGCCCCTGGGAGGGGGCTGGCAACGTGCGCTGGCAGTGGTCGTCACCCTCCTGACCCTCATCGTCGCCCTCCCGGCCACTGCCCGCGAGGCGATCACTTCGTTCTCGTCCGCCATCACCCTCAACACCGACGGCTCGGTCGACGTCATCGAGACCATCGAGGTGAATGCCGAGGGCTATGAGATCCGGCGTGGCATCTACCGCGATATCCCGCTGGTGCTGATCAACCCTGACAACTCGCGGCTGCGCTCCGATCTCAGGGTCCAGTCGGTGACCCGCGATGGCCGGGCCGAGCCGTACTCGCTGGACAATATCGGCGCCGGGTTCAAGCGCATCCGCATCGGCGATGCCGACGTGCTGCTCGATTATGGCAAACACACCTACACCATCCGCTACAGCATGAGCCGGATGGGCCGCAGCTTTGCCGATCATGACGAGCTGTTCTGGAATGCCACCGGCAACTACTGGAATTTCCCGATCGAGGCAGCCGTCGCATCGATCACCCTGCCCAAGGGCGCGGTGATCGACCGGCTGATCGGCTATACCGGGGTGCCCGGGTCGACCGAGCAGGCCGTCACCATCACCCGCACCTCCGACAACACGGCAATCTTCCGGGTCAACCGTCCGCTCGCCTCGGGTGAAGGGGTCAGCGTGGCCGCATCGTTTCAGAAGGGCATCCTCGTCGAGCCGCAGGGGCTGGACCGGCTGCTCTACTGGCTGAGCGACCACCGCGACATCGTGGTGCCCGGCATCGCGGTGGCCCTGGTGCTGCTCTACAACCTGCTCGCCTGGAGCGCGGTCGGCCGCGACCCCAAGAAGGGCACCATCATTCCGCTGTTTCATCCGCCCCAGCGGTTCTCGCCGGGGCTGGCCGAGTATGTCGACGGCATGGGCTGGGAGAAAGGCGGCTGGACCGCCTTTACCGCCTCGATCTTCGACCTGGGCGTCAAAGGGTTGGTGAAGATCGACAACCCAGGCAAGACCTTGAGCGTGACGGTAACCGGCAAGGCGCCACCGGACGACCTCGGGGCGGCCGAGCGACTGCTGTTCGACTATTTCAGGTCGCAGGGCAAGGTGACGGTCAACACCACGACCGGTCCCAAGCTCAATGAGACCCGCGGCCAGTTCGTCAAGGCCATCGAGACCGAGAACCGCCTCGTCTACTTCCGCAACAACACCGGCTATGTCGTCGTGGGCGTGGCGTTTTCAGTGCTGATCCTTCTGGGCATGGTGGTGTTCGACCTGATCGACCCGGTCACGCTGGTGTTCGCCGGGGTCGGCGCGCTGTTCCTC
>ERZ781399.3621-NODE-3621-length-11740-cov-4.230723_pt1 | contig 11740 bp, 11 predicted proteins | sample MGYA00511014_ERZ781399 | MGnify/ENA primary metagenome ERZ781399 (study PRJEB29847, sample SAMN06458254) | wastewater metagenome | isolation source: Wastewater bioreactor | place: South Africa: Cape Town | study: EMG produced TPA metagenomics assembly of the...
CATCGTCTACTGCCCCGACAGCGACTACGCCGCCAACATGGAAAAGGCCGAGGCCCTGGCGCCCGCCGGCCCGCGCCCGCAACCGGCGCAGGCCATGGCCAAGGTGCCGACGCCCGGCAAGGCCACCTGTGCCGAGGTGGCCGAGCTGCTGGGCCTGCCGCTGGCGCGCACCGTCAAGTCGCTGGTGCTGGCCACCGACAAGCTGGACGAGCAGGGCGCGGTTGCCCAGTCCCAGATCTGGCTGCTGCTGCTGCGCGGCGACCACGACATGAACGAGATCAAGGCCAGCAAGGTGCCGGGGCTGAACGCGGGCTTCCGGTTCGCCACCGTGCCCGAGATCGTGGCGCACTTCGGCACGCCGCCCGGCTACCTGGGGCCGATCGGCCTGAAGCTGCCGGTCAGGGTGGTGGCCGACCGCGAGGTGGCCATGATGGCCGACTGGGTCTGCGGCGCCAATGAGGCGGACTTTCACCTGACCGGCGTCAACTGGGGGCGCGACCTGCCCGAGCCCGATGTGGTGGCTGATCTGCGCAACGTGGTCGCCGGCGACGCCTCGCCCGACGGCAAAGGGCTGCTGGCGATCGAGCGCGGCATCGAGATCGGCCACATCTTCTACCTGGGCACCAAGTACAGCCGCGCCATGGACGCCACCTTCCTGGACGAGGACGGCAAGCCCAAGCCGTTCGAGATGGGTTGCTACGGCATCGGCATCACGCGGCTGCCGGCGGCGGCCATCGAGCAGAACCACGACGAGCGCGGCATCGTCTGGCCCGACGCCATCGCGCCCTTCACCGTCGTCATCTGCCCGGTCGGCATGGACCGCAACGAATCCGTGAAGGCCGCCGCCGAGCGCCTGTACGCCGAGCTGCTGGCCGCTGGCGTGGACGTGATCCTGGACGACCGCGGCGAACGCCCGGGCGTGATGTTTGCCGACTGGGAGTTGATCGGTGTGCCGCACCGTGTCACCATTGGTGACAAGAGCCTCAAGGAAGGCCAGGTGGAATACCAGCATCGCCGCGATGCCGCCGCCACGCGGGTGCCGGTGGACGGCATCGCGGCCTTCGTGAAAGGCCGGCTGTCGGCGTGACACCGCGCCGGGAGTGATCTGGAGGTACCGCGGGAGTGGACAGAAGAAAGGCCATCCAGCGCTTGATGGTCGTGCCCGGGGCGCTGCTATTTCAGGAGCGCGCGCAGGCTGGCGGACAACTGGAAGAGCCGCTGGCCGATTCGGTGCGCACGGCGCTGTCATCGGCGATCGCCAACGACGCGCCACCGGTGCCGGTGTTCGCCTCGACCGAGGCGCGCCTGGCCTATCTGCGCTGGCTGTCGGGCATGAGTGACCGGCTCTACGGTCGCAAGAAGGACTTCAACACCCGCATCGAGTTCCTGCAGACCGTGTGGTACGAGGCGCAGCGTGCCGGGCTGGACGTGTCGCTGGTGATGGGGCTGATCCAGGTCGAAAGCGCGTTTCGCAAGTACGCCGTCTCCAGCGTCGGCGCGCGCGGCTACATGCAGGTGATGCCGTTCTGGAGCCGCGTCATCGGCGACGGTGACCCCGGCAAGCTGTTTCACATGCAGACCAACTTGCGCTTCGGCTGCGTCATACTGCGCCACTACCTGGAGCGCGAACGGGGCGACCAGTTCATGGCCCTGGGGCGCTACAACGGCTCGCGCGGCCAGCCGCAGTACCCGAACGCCGTGTTCGGCGCCCAGAAAAAGTGGCAATTCAGCGCCTAGAGCATGTCTGGCAAGCGCGAGAAGCTATCAAAATGATAGTTAACTGGACGACGCGGGGTCGCTGCGCGTGACCAGCACCTGGTCGATCCGGTAGTTGTCCACGTCCATCACCTCGAAGCGGTGGCCGCCCCACAGCACGCTGTCGGTGCGACGCGGCACGCGGCGCAGCATCACCATCAGAAAGCCGGCCAGCGTGTCGTAGGCCTCGGCGCTGGGCAGATCGTCCAGGTTCAGCGCGCGCTGCACGTCGGCCATCGGCGTGTGGCCGTCGATCAGCCAGGAGCCGTCGTCGCGCAGCACGATCGGCTCCTCGTCCTCGGGCGTGACCAGCTCGCCCATCACCGTGCTCATCACGTCGTTGAGCGTGACCACGCCGACGACGGTGCTGTATTCGTTGACGATCAGCGCGAAGTCCTCGTGCTGCTGGCGGAACTGGTGCAGCACCTCCGACAGGCTCAGGCTGTCGGGCACCACCACCACCTTGTGCAACAGGTGCGGCTCGGTCAGGTCGATCGTGCGCTGGTTGAGCACGCGCTGGAACAGGTCCTTGGCGTCCACGTAGCCCAGCACCCGGTCGAGCTCGCCCTCGCACACCGGGTAGGTCGAAAACGGCTCGGCGGCGATGCGCAGGCGCACCTCGGCGTCGCCGGCGTCGTGGCGCAGCCAGGCAATGCGGTCGCGCGGCGTCATGGCGCTGGTGACGGTGCGCGTGTCCAGCCCGAACACGTTCTCGATCACCTGCTGCTCGGGCCGATCCAGCACTCCGGCCTGGGTGCCGGCCTCGGCCAGCGCCAGGATGTCGTCCGGCGTGATGCGCTCGTCGCGCTGCATGGGCAGGCCCAGCAGGCGCATCACCAGGTCGGTGCAGCGGGTGTACAGCCAGACGATGGGCTTGAACAGCAGCAGCACGTGCGCCATCGGCCCGACCACGGCCATGGCCACGCGCTCGGGCTCGGCCATGCCCAGGCGCTTGGGCACCAGATCGGCGAACACCACGAACACCGAGGTCACCGCCGCCACCGAACCGACCAGCGACAGGCTGGCGGCCGTGCGCTCGGGCAGCCACGGCCGCAGCGCCTCGGCCAGGTAGGGGCCCAGCAGACCTTCGCCGACGATGCCGCCCAGGATGGCGACGGCGTTCAGGCCGATCTGCACGGTGGTGAAATAAAAGCCTGGCTGCTCCTGCACCCGCAGCACGCGCAGCGCGCGGGCGTCCCCGTCGTCGGCCAGCTGGCGCAGGCGCAGGCGCCGCGAGGCGGCCAGCGCGATCTCGGCCAGCGAGAAAAAGGCGCTGACCACGATCAACAGGGCGATGAGCAGCAGGCTTTGGGTCAGGTTCATGCAACAGGGGCGCGGCCATCGGGGACGCGACCGGCGCCAGGCGTTGCAAGGCAGTTTACACAGCGGCGTGGGGCGTCGTGCGCTGACCGTGGCAGGCCGTCACAGGCGGCGGGCGGCGGCCTTCCTATAATTTTTGCGAAGCGGCAGCGGCTGGATGTCTGCCGACACCACGGGCGCCGCCACCGCGGGCGCCGTTCCTACACGCGACGAATCGAGGTTCTTCATGTTCGATGTCTTCATTCGCGAAGCCGGTGCGCGCTTCGGCCTGGGCGACAAGGCCCTGACGGTGGCGCAGATGCTGCTGGCCGACATGACCAGCCCCGACACCGGCGGCCTGATGGGTTTTCTGGAGCGCTTCAAGGCCGCTGGCCTGGGCCCGGTGATCCAGTCCTGGCTGGGCGGTGGCCCCAGCGCGCAGCCCATCAGCAACAGCCAGCTCGAAACCGTGCTGGGCGCCAGCGGCGGCCTGCTGGCGCGCGTCACCGGGCTGCTGGAGGTCAACCGCGACGACGTCACCACCGCCATCGGCTACCTGCTGCCCGCCTTCGTCGGGCGCCTGACGCCGGGTGGCAGCCTGCCCAACGCCATCCCGCCCGAGGTGCTGAGCCTGGCCGCCGCCGGGCGCGAGCTGCTGACCGCGCCAACCGCCGTGCCGCGGGTCACGACGGCCGCCCCTGGCCTGCTGCGTTGGCTGCCCTGGGCGATCGTGGCGGCGGCGGCCGTGATCGGGCTGGCGTACTGCGGCAAGCAGGAGCGTGCCAGCAGCAGCGCGCCAACAGCGCCGGCGGTCGAATCCAGCGCCATGCCGGCGTCCGCCGCCAGCGAGGCACCGGGCGCGGTCGAGGCGGCGTCCGCGCCTGCCGCCGCCGGTGGGGCGGCACCCGCGGCCGAACCCGCCGCGGGCGTGGTCAGCCTGACCGACGCCGCGTCACGGCCCGCGCTGCAGGTGTTCTTCGACTCCGGTGCGTCCGAGGTGCCCGGGGATCTCGCGCCCCGCGCCGCCGATCTGCTGGCCTACCTGAAGGCCAACGACACGGTCAAGGCCGTCATTTCCGGCTTCAACGATCCCACCGGTGACGCCGCCGCCAATGCCGAGTTGTCCAGGCGTCGCGCCCAGGCGGTGCAGGCCGCGCTGGTGGCCGCCGGGGTGGCCGAAGACCGCACCGTGCTGGAAAAGCCGGCCGACAGCGCTGCCGCGGCCAGCAGTCTGGCGGCCGCCCGCCGCGTCGACGTGGTGTTGCGCCCCTGACGCGGGGGTCGGCGCGCGCATGAAAAACGGACGCCCAGGCGTCCGTTTTGGGGTGAGCGCGGAGCCGCTCAGGCCTTGGCGCCGATGAGCTGCTGAAGCTCGCCCGACTCGTACATCTCCATCATGATGTCCGAGCCGCCGATGAACTCGCCCTTCACGTAGAGCTGCGGGATCGTGGGCCAGTTGCTGTAGTCCTTGATGCCCTGGCGTATCTCGTCGTCCTCCAGCACGTTCACGGCGGCGATGTCCTTGGGATCGACGCCGCAGGCCTTGAGGATCTGGACGGCGCGGCCCGAGAAGCCGCACATGGGAAAGCTGGCGTTGCCTTTCATGAACAGCAGGATGTCGTTGGATTTGACCAGTTGGTCGATGCGTTGCTGGACGTCGCTCATGGGGTGTGTACTCCTGGAAGAGGGGCCCTGGGGCAGGGCGGTAACCCGGGATTATTTCACTGCCGGCCCGCCACGGGCATTGACCCGCCTGTGCATCGGGCTATGCCGGCCAGATCGTCGCGGCTCTGGACCCGGACCAGGCCCGCGGCGCGCAGCAGCGCCTGCACGGCGCCGGCCTGGTCCCAGCCGTGCTCCAGCAGCAGCCAGCCGCCGGGCGCGAGCAGCGCGGGCGCCTGGGCGATGATGGCGCGGATGTCGTCCAGCCCGTCGGCGCCGCTGGCCAGGGCCGAGAGGGGTTCGTGCGCGAGCGCCGCCAGGTGCGGGTCCTGCGCGGGGATGTAGGGCGGGTTGCTGACGATGGCGTCGAACGGGCCGGCGATGCCCGCGAGCCAGTCGGCCTGCACGAACCGCACGGGCAGGCCCAGCCGCTCGGCGTTGGCGCGGGCCACGGCCAGGGCGCCGGCGCTGGCGTCCACGGCCAGCACCCGGGCGTCGGGGCGCGCGTGCTGCAGCGCCAGGGCGATGGCGCCGCTGCCGGTGCCCAGGTCGGCCACGCGCGGGGCGGGCAGGGGGGCGAGCAGCTCCAGCGCCCAGTCCACGAGGATCTCGGTGTCGGGGCGCGGGTCGAGCACGCGGGCGTCCACCCGCAGGGGCAGGCCGTAGAACTCCTTGCCGCCCGTGAGGTAGGCCACGGGCTCGCCGGCCGCGCGGCGCGCGCACAGCGCCTGGTAGCGGGCCAGGGCGGGCGCGTCCAGCGGGTCGGTGTCGTGCGCGAGCAGCCAGGCCCGGTCGCCGGTGGGGCGGCCCAGCGCGTGCAGCAGCAGCATCTGCGCGTCGATGCGCGCCAGGCCCCGGGCCTGCGCCCGTGCGAGCGCCTGGGTGATGGTCGCTATATAATTCATAGCTTCTTGCGCTTGCCTGGTGGGCGCTGGAGGCCGATTTCGTTCAAACCGCGGTTTCGAGCTCGGCCAGCAGCTCGGCCTCGCGCGCGTGCTGCAGGGCCTGCAGCACTTCGTCCAGGTCGCCTTCCATGATGGCCAGCAGCTTGTACAGCGTGAGGTTGATGCGGTGGTCGGTGAGCCGGCCCTGCGGGAAGTTGTAGGTGCGGATGCGGTCGCTGCGGTCGCCGCTGCCGATCAGGCCCTTGCGCAACGCCGCCTCCTTGGCGGCGCGCTCGCTGCGCTCCTTCTCCTGGATGCGCGCCGACAGCACCTGCAGCGCCTTGGCCTTGTTGGCGTGCTGGCTGCGCCCGTCCTGGCACTCGGCGACGATGCCCGTGGGGATGTGCACCACGCGCACGGCCGAGTCGGTCTTGTTGATGTGCTGGCCGCCCGCGCCGCTGGCGCGGAAGGTGTCGATGCGCAGGTCGGCGGGGTTGAGCGTGATGGCCTGGGCTTCGTCCGGCTCGGGCATCACGGCCACGGTGCAGGCGCTGGTGTGGATGCGGCCCTGCGTCTCGGTGGCGGGCACGCGCTGCACGCGGTGGCCGCCGGACTCGAAGCGCAGGCGGCCATAGGCGTGGCCGCCCTCGATGCGCAGCACCACCTCCTTGTAGCCGCCGAGCTCGCTCTCGTTGGCGCTCATGGCCTCCACCTTCCAGCCCTGCGTGGCGGCGTAGCGCGTGTACATGCGGGCGAGGTCGCCCGCGAACAGGGCCGATTCGTCGCCGCCCGTGCCGGCGCGGATCTCGACGAAGGCGTTGCGTTCGTCGTCGGGGTCCTTGGGCAGCAGCATGCGCTGCAGCTCGTCTTCCAGCTGCGCGAGCTCGGCCTCGGCGGCGGCGACCTCCTCCTGCGCCATCTCGGCCATGCCGGGGTCTTCGAGCATTTCGCGCGCGCCTTCCAGGTCGGCCTCGCGCTGGCGGTAGCGCGCGTAGCGGCCGGCCACGGCGGTCACGTCGGCGTGCTCGCGCGAGATGGCGCGGTATTGCTGCATGTCGGCCATGATGTCCTCGCGCGAGAGCAGGAAGTCGAGTTCCGAGAGGCGCTGGGCGTAGCGTTCCAACTGGCTGCGGAGAAAGGGTTTCATGGGGCTGGAGGAGGAATGGGGGTGCTACCGTTTCGGTAGCTGCTGGCGCTTGGCTGGCAAGCGCTGGAGGCCGATTTGGCTTGTGAAGACGCGAGCGCCGCTAGAGCCCGTTGCGGGCGCTGGAGCGCAGGAACAGGCGCGAGACGGTCTGCGCCGTCTGGGCGCGCGTCTCGGCGTCGCCCGCGCGCAGCTCGGCCATGGTGCCGTGCAGCATCTTCTGGGTGAGGCCGCGCGAGAGGGCTTCGAGCACCGTGTCGACGTCCTCGCCCTTGGCCAGCAGCTTCTTGGCGCGGGCGATCTCCAGCGCGCGCCACTCGTCGGCCTGGGTGTTGAGCTGCTGGATCAGCGGCACCACGCCGCCGGTCTGGCCCGCGGCGGGGCTGCGCAGCTCCATCCAGTGCATGAAGCTCTGCACGCCGGCGTCGATGATGGCCTCGGCCTGCGCCACGGCGGCCTGGCGGTGGGCCTGGGCGGTCTGCACCACGCTGGCCAGGTCGTCCACGGTGTAGAGGTACACGTCCTCGAGCTGCTTGACCTCGGGCTCGATGTCGCGCGGCACGGCCAGGTCCACCATGAAGATGGGGCGGTGGCGGCGCTTCTTGAGCGCGCGCTCCACCGCGCCCAGGCCGATGATGGTCAGGCTGCTGGCGGTGCAGCTGATGACGGCGTCGAATTCGTGCAGGTGGTCGGGCAGGTCGGCCAGGCGCATCACCTCACCGCCAAAGCGGGTGGCGAGCTTTTCGCCGCGCTCCAGCGTGCGGTTGGCAATGGCGATGGCCTTGGGGTTCTTGGCGGCGAAGTGCGTGGCGCACAGCTCGATCATTTCGCCCGCGCCCACAAACAGCACGCGGATCTTGGAGAGGTCTTCAAACAGCTGGCTGGCCAGGCGCACGGCGGCGGCCGCCATGCTGATGCTGTGGGCGCCAATTTCGGTGCTGGTGCGCACCTCCTTGGCCACCGCAAAGCTGCGCTGGAACAGCTGGTTGAGCGTGGTGCCCAGTGCGCCTGCCGTTTCGGCGGCGCGCACGGCGTCTTTCATCTGGCCGAGGATCTGGGCCTCGCCGAGCACCATGGAATCGAGCCCGCTGGCCACGCGGAAGGCGTGGCGGGCGACGAGGCTGTCTTCGAGGGTGTAAGAGTGCGAGCGCAGCAGCGCGGGGCTCACGCCACCGCTTTGGGCCAGCCAACCCAGCGTGTGGTCCATGGCCGGCGCTTCGGCAGCGCAGTAAATCTCGGTGCGGTTGCAGGTGGAAATGATGGCGGTTTCCACCCCAGGGTGCCGGGTGTTGTTGCCCAGCGACTGGCGCAAACCCTGCAATGTGGGCGCAATCTGGTCGAGCGCAAACGCAAACCGGCCACGCAGATCGAGCGGCGCGGTGGTGTGGTTGATGCCGAGGGCCCAGACTGCCATAAGCTGCAATTATAAAATTGTTGGCCCGAACAGGCTGCCTTGCTTGTTCAAGCCTTGATTTGGGTCAATTCCATGGGTCCGCTGGACATCGTCAACCATCTCCTCAACTTTGTTGCACCCGCTGCTGCCGTGGCGCTCGTGCTGGTGCTTTCGGGCCGCCTGGTGGGCTCGCACAGTGCCTCTGCGATGTCGGTGTGGCTGCGTGGGGTGATTCTGTTTGCCGTGGGGGTGGCGGTGCTTGCCGCAGGGCTGGTGCTGTGGGGGCGCGACGGCAAGATGCTCACCTATGCCGCGCTGGTCGTGGCCTGCGCCACCTGCCAGTGGGTGCTGGTGCGGGGCTGGAAGACCTGAAGCTTTCAGCAAGCCGTCACATGTTTTGAGGGTTTGCGAGAGGTGCTCTGGAGCGTTGCCGCGCCCCGGTGTCTGATAGCCTCTTTGCATCTTCCCGCGCGGCCGCCATGGCCCGCGTCGACGGAAGCGGCAAGCATCCCTCACACCCATAACCAAAGCTGGAGACACCCCCATGAAGCTGCTGCGTACCTGCATCACCCTGGCCGCGGGCCTGGCCTTGTCTGCCGCCGTGCATGCGCAGGCGTTTCCGTCCAAGCCGGTTCGTATCGTGGTGGGCTTCCCCGCCGGCGGGCCACTGGACCAGCATGCGCGCCTGCTGTCCGACAAGCTGCAGACTGTGCTGGGCCAGCCGGTGGTGATGGACTACAAGGCCGGTGCCGGTGGCACCGTGGGGGCGCAGGAGGTCATGCGAGCGCCCCCGGACGGCCACACCATCATGCTGGCCAACACCGGGGTGATGGTTATCAACCCTGCGCTGTACAGCCGCCTGCCCTACGCGACCCTGAAGGACTTTGTGCCCGTGGCGCGCACCGCCATGCAGCCGCTGGCCTTGCTGGTCAACCCCAGCGTGCCCGCGAAGAACCTGCAGGAGTTCATGGCCTATGCCAAGTCGCGGCCCGGTCAGGTCAACTTTGGCTCGGCGGGCAATGGCGGCATCAGCCACCTGGTGCCCGAGATGTTCAAGACGGCCACGGGCCTGTTCATGGTGCACATCCCCTACCGGGGCAGCGCCCCGGCCTTCACCGACCTGATGGGCGGGCAGGTGCAGTTCATGGCCGAGAGCATTCCGCAGGCTGCGTCGTACCACAAGCAAGGCAAGGTGCGCGCCCTGGCCGTGACCAGCAAGGAGCGCAACCCCGCGCTCCCCGAGGTGCCCACGGTGATCGAGAGCGGTATCAAGGGCTTTGAGGTGGTGGGCTTCTACGGCTTTCTGGCGCCTGCAGGCACGCCCAAGGACGTGGTCAACAAGCTCAGTGACGCCTTTGGCCAGGTGCTGCAGATGCCCGACGTGCGCAACCGCATGGTGAGCCAGGGCGCAGACCCGGCGTTTCTGGGCGCTGACGACTTTGCCAAGTTCCTGGCCGCCGAGATGCCGCGCTGGGCGGATGCCGTCAAGAAGTCCGGCGCGAAGATGGATTGACCCCCTGAGGCGCTAAGCGCCTTCCCCCTGAAGGGGGACGCCACCGGTGGCCCGGTGAGGCCGGCCCACGGTGGCCGCTGGATTGGGAGGGGGGCGTTTTGCTGAAGTGGTGCCCTATGGCTTGGCAGGCGAGAAAAAATCCACCCGGTCGGTGATGATGCCGTCAGTCCCCAGCGCGATGAGGCGCTGCGCTGCCCAGTCGTCATTCACCGTGTAGCTCAGCGTACGCATGCCCATGCCGTGCACTTGGGCCACCAGGGCCTGGTCCCACAGCGCATGGTTGCACACGATGGCCACGCAGCCGAGCGCCTGGGCTTTGTCCAAACACCCGTCCCACAGCGCGTCGATGAGCAGGGCGCGGGGTATGTGGGGGGCGGTGGCCATGGCACCGGCCAGTGCCTCGGGCTTGAATGACGAGAACAGGGGCGGCACAGCCTGGCCTTGCCACAGCCGCGCAGCGTATTCACCCACCACGCGGCCAGTCACTTCTTCCTGCCCCGGCGTGGGCTTGATCTCGATGTTCAGGAAAAAACCGTTGGCGATGCAGTAGCGCGCCAGGTTCTCCAGCGTGGGCAGGGGCTCGCCCGCGTGGCTGCGGGAATGCCAGCCGCCGGCGTCCAGCTGGGCGAGCTGGGCCCAGGGCAGGTCACCGCCGGTGCCGTGGCCGCTGGTCGTACGCTCCAGCGTGGCGTCGTGCATCAGAAAAGGCACGCCGTCGCTGCTCAGCTTGGCGTCGCACTCGAACATGCGGTAGCCGTACTGGGCGCCCAGCCGGAACGCGGCCAGGGTGTTTTCAGGGGCCAGCTTGCCCGCGCCGCGGTGGGCGATCCAGCGGGGGTAGGGCCAGGGGGCGAGGGTAGACGAGGGTGCGCTCATGCGGGTTCACCAAATTTCAGCAGGTTGCCATGGGGGTCGATGACGAGCATCTCCTTCATGCCCCAGGGCTGGACGGTAGGGGGCGCCAGTTGCAGGCCCCGTGCCGTGAAATCCGCGTGCAGCAAGCCGGTGTCTGCACGCACGTAGCACGAGGTGTTTTCTGCAATGTGGCGCTCGGTGCAGTGCCAGAAGTGCAGTTCGCAGCCGTCGCGCTGCAGGATCAGGTAGTGGTCCATCTCCAGCAGCGCGGTGAAGCCCAGCCGTTCGACGTAGAACTGCCGGGTTTCCGCCAGTTGCAGCGAGGCCAGCACCGGCACGGTGGCCAGAATGCCTCGCCTGGCGAGGACGGCTTCACCCGGCTGCACAGGCTCAGCCGGGAATGCGTTTGCCCGTGGTGGCATCGAACGCATGCAGGCGGTCCGGGCGCGGCAGCACATGGATCACTGCGTCAGGCTGCGGCGCGTGGGTGCCTTCTTCCACGCGCACGATGATCTGCTCGCCGTTGAGGCGGCCGTAGATCAGGCGCTCGGCGCCCAGCAGCTCCACAGTTTCGACCGTGACCGCCCAGCCCTCGCTGCCCACGTCCAGATGCTCCGGGCGGATGCCCAGGATGGTTCCCGGCTTGGCGCCCGGGGCGTTCTTGAGCAGGTTCATGGGGGGCGAGCCGATGAAGCTGGCCACAAAGGTGGAGGCGGGCGTGTGGTAGACCTCTTCGGGCGTGCCGAACTGCTCCATGTTGCCTGCGTTCATCACGATCATGCGCTGGGCCAGCGTCATCGCCTCGACCTGGTCGTGCGTCACGAACAGGCTGGTGATGCCCAGCTCGCGGTGCAGCTTCTGGATCTCCAGGCGGGTCTGGGCGCGCAGCTTGGCGTCCAGATTGGACAAGGGCTCGTCGAACAGGAAGGCCTTGGGCTGGCGCACGATGGCGCGGCCCATGGCCACGCGCTGGCGCTGGCCGCCGGACAACTCGCGCGGCTTGCGCTCCAGCAGGTGCGAGAGTTCGAGGATCTTGGCGGCCTTGTCCACGCGGCGCTGGATTTCTTCCTTGGGCACCTTGGCGATCTTCAGGCCGTAGGCCATGTTCTCGTAGTTCGTCATGTGCGGGTACAGCGCGTAGTTCTGGAACACCATGGCAATGTCGCGCTGGGCGGGTTCCAGGTCGTTGACCACGCGGTCGCCGATGCGCAGTTCGCCGCCGGAGATTTCTTCCA
>ERZ781399.3626-NODE-3626-length-11724-cov-3.799040_pt1 | contig 11724 bp, 9 predicted proteins | sample MGYA00511014_ERZ781399 | MGnify/ENA primary metagenome ERZ781399 (study PRJEB29847, sample SAMN06458254) | wastewater metagenome | isolation source: Wastewater bioreactor | place: South Africa: Cape Town | study: EMG produced TPA metagenomics assembly of the...
AACTGGTCGAGCAGCGCCGCCATCTTGTTGCTGCTTAGCAGCTCGGAGGCGCTCGGCGGCGTGGGGCCGGCAGTGATCAGGCTGAGGTTCCTGGTGTTGGTTTCCTGGACCAGGCGTTGCCAGTCGTTGTCGCCGGCAAGGAGGTTGCTGAGACCGTGCACGTTCTGCACGCCGGCATATTGGTGCAGCGACGGCGAGCGCATGTCGCCATCGACGATCAGCACCTTGCTGTCGGTACGCGCCAGCACCGTCGCGATCGCCCAGCTTGTCGTGCTCTTGCCTTCGGCCGGACGGGTGCTGGTCACGAGCAAGGTACGGGGCACACCGTGGTCGGTGGAGAAGGCCAGGTTGGATCGGATGCTGAGATACGCTTCCGAAAGCGCAGATTTCGGGTCGCGCAGAACGTCGAGGCACTCGCCGGTCTCCACGTCGGGGACGCTGCCGAGCAGCGGTACCTGGAGAAGGCGGCTGACCTGGCTGGGCTCGCGGAGTCCTTCGTCGATCTGCTCCAGCGCGAAGGTGGCTACACCTGCCAAGCCGAAGCCGAGCAGCACGGCCAGCGTCAGGTTCAGCAGGAGATTGGGGGCAGACGGCGACGAGGGAATCTTTGCCGTATCGACAACGGCGATGTTGTTGGTGCCGACACCGGCGACGCCAATCTCCTTGTAGCGCTGCAGGAGCCCGTCATAGAGTTGGCGGTTGGTATCAGCTTCGCGCTGATAGATATTGTACTGGATATTGTCGCGTTGCTGCTGGTTCATGCGCGCCTTCAAGGTCTCGACCTGATTGCGCAGCGTATCCTCCCGGGTCAGCGCCTCGCGATAGTCGCCCGACACGCTGCTGCGGACTCGGCGTTCCTCGGCGGCGATGCTCGCATCGAGCGTACGGAGCTGCTCGGCGACCGCTCGCGCAGCGGGATAGCTTGGCTCGAACTGCACCATCATCCGCGAATATTCACCCGCTACCTCGGCGCGCCTTTGGCGAAGCTGGCCGATCGCCAGATTCCCGAGAGCTTCCGACGTCGCATCGGCGCGTGTGGCGCGAGCGTTGGCGCGGCTCTCGGCGGCGATACGATCGGCGGTCGCCTTGGCCAGCGCCTCGTTGAGCGCTTCAAGATTGTTCGAGACCAGCGTGCGTTCGATTTGGGTCTGCCCGTCGGCGCTCTTCGTCTTCCCGAGCGCGACAATACCCTTCTCCATCGCATAGTTCACGACATCGCGTTCGGAGGATTCCACGCGCGCGCGCAGATCGGCAAGCCGTACTTCGAGGAACTTGCGGGCCTCGGCAGTCGAGGCGTAGCGGCGATCCATGCTCGATTCGATGAACTGCTCCGCCCAGGTGTTTGCAATTGCGGCGGAGTCTGCCGGCGAGGCGCTGGTGTACTTGATATCGACCAGTGCCGAACCACGGATAGGCGATATCGAGACGTTCTTGAGCAGCAGGCTCACCGCCGTGCGCTCCCGCTGCGTTCGCTGGTCTGCGGTCAGGACGCGGCCATTGCCTGCCATCCCTTCTACGTTGACGCCATGCGCCTTGAAGAACGTGTCGCTGGATCCAAGCTTGAGGACACGGGCGACGCGTTCTGCCAGAGACCGTGCTGCGAGAAGGGAATATTGGGTCTGATAGAATTCGAGATCGCGGCTCGCCTCGGCGGATTCGAGGCCCTCGACATTGGTGACCTTCTTCTGCTCGCGGCTGATCTCGATCCTGGTCGCCGCGGTATATTGCGGCGTCATGAGCAGGGTGATTATCAGGCCGGCAATTGTCGCCGCGATGACGATTGCCGCGATGAGCCATTTCCAGCGTAACGCGACGTCCCAATACTGGACCAGCAGCGGGGGTGCCAGATTTCCTCCCCTTTCAGGAAGGGCGGTTGCTGCGGGGATGGTCGCCGGCGCGGTAGACAGAAGCATGAATTTCTTTCGTGAACCGAATTACTGGAGCGCGATCACAAGCGGTGCCGTTAGCACCGGCAGCACCTGGAGAACATCCTTGAAGAGGCGGCGCGCCGGCGAATCGCCGACCACGACGACGTCGTTCGCGAAAATCTCGGGGTCCTCATAATAGCCGCGGCGAATGGACTTCAGATTGTAGAGAGCGGCCATGCGCTGGCCATGGACGGTGCGGAACACCACGACGTCCTCCAGCTTGGCGAACTCGCCGGCACCCTTGGCGGTGGCGATGGCGCGCATGAGCGTCATGCGGCCGATCACCGGATAGAGACCGGGCTCGCGGACCTGGCCGTCGACGGTGACCGTCTGGCTGACCGTTTCCTTCAGGTTCACGGTGACCTGCGGATCGCGCACGAAGCGGCCGCGCAGGCGGTCCTCGAGGGTCTGTTCGAGCTCCGCGGGGGTCTTCCCGGCAGCTTCTACGACGCCGGCGAGCGGAAAGGAGAGGCGCCCGCCCGCATCGGTCTGCACTTCCTTGTTGCTAAGCTCGGGAATCCCGAACACGTCGATCGTCAGCCGATCGAACGGCCCGATCAGATAGGGGCGGTTCTGGGCAAGCAGGTCCGCGCCGTCGGGTGCGGGAAGGACGCCCGACTGGGGAACGGTGACGCTGGTTTGCCCCGAGGAATTCGCCGCGAAGGGCTCGGTATGCGCGCACGCCGCAAGCGACGCGCAAAGTCCAACCATCAAGAAACGATGCTGCATGAGATTCCTCGTAAGCCCGGCACCTGTTAGCGAATAGTGGAGGTTCGATCTACGCACTTTCGGCCAATGAATGCACTGATCTGGAAGCCCGTTGGGGCGCGCCGTGAAGCCAAATGATGGCGACCGCTGCGAGGCAGGCAAGCGAAGGCACCCGTAGCGGATAATCCCCGATGCTTGCGGCTGCGAGCAGCAGCAGGATCGCAGATCCCAGCCTAGCGAACTGCGTCTCGCGCGATGCGGTGGTGCCGCTTCGCCAAGCGCGGAGGCTCCATCTGCAGAGTAGCAGAAAGGCAGCGGCAAACAGTAGCACGGCAGGCAACCCGCCGGTCATCAGCAGTTCGAGCCAGTCATTATGCGCATGATTGGCATAGGTCGGCACCAGCATGCTGTCCGGCTCATCGATTTGGAAAACATCGCTGAAGCTGCCGAAGCCGGACCCCATGGGAAAATACTTCATCGCCGTGGCTAGCGTGGTGCTCCAAAGCGGGATCCGGAACTCCTCGCCGGGCTCTTCGGTGAAGAGGCGCTGGAGCGCAGGTGCGCGGGAGGATAGGGCGAAGAGCGCCACGATGCCGGCCAGCGCCAGACCCACCAGAAGATAGATGAGATAGCGTGAGCGCGCATTGCCCTTGCCGGGAGCGCTGGGGCGCCGGTGCAGCAGGGCTGCGAGGCCCAACCCGATCACGGAGAGGAGCAGGCCGGCACGCGATCCGGTCACCAATATTAGCGGCAGCAAAGCCGCCGCCAGCATCAACGCCGCCCAAGAGCGGAATCGTGCGACCTCGGCCGAGCGCTCGATCGACGCGTAGACTGCAAGCATCGGGAAGATGCACGCGAGCAGCGTCGCTGCATGGTTGCGGTTCGCGAACAGACCGACGGCGAAGCCGTTGTTGGTGATCTGGTAGAAATAGAGCGGTCCGTTCGCCGGGCCCAGCGTCTGGAGTAGGCCGACAAGGGCAGAGAGGAGCCCAAGGCCCCCGATCACGCCGAGCAGCCTGAACTGGTCCTCTCGCGGAAGCTGGATTCCGAGCAGCAATGCCGCAAGCGGCACGAATAGCGCAAACAATGCGTTCCAGGTACCTGTCGGAGACATGGTCCAGGGGCGCCACAGGGCGCCGAGCCCGGCCGTCCGATCGATATCGGAAACGATCCCGTGGCCGGGAAGGGTCGTCCACACCGCCGGCGGGAGCGGGACGAGCTGCATCACTACCAGCACCATGCCCGCCACGGCGATCGCGAGCGCGGCGCGGTAATGGCGGGCGGTGTCAGCGTTCAGCGTCCATAGCGCATATCCGCATGCGATCACCGCAACCGGCCGAAGGATGACGAGCGACCCGATGTCGTCCCGCGAGCCGCCGCCCAGCAGGAACACGAAAAACAGGAATCCACTCAACGCCCAGAAATTGGGTGAGGCGGGCCGGTAGAGGCGTCGAAGGTTGGACAAGACAGCTTATCGCATGGTTACAAAGGTGGGCGATAGGAAGCGAATATTCCAGATTCGTGGCACGCGCCATTGGCTGGCGCGAGACGCAAGTCCGGGATTTTCCAACGACGCTCCCCTTCGAAGCCGCCGCCTGGCGGCTGGGCTCGGCGTCCCCCTAGCCGCGAACCCTGGGGAAGGCAACCGCATCGCGTTTCCTGGCCCCTCCGGGAGGTTGGCGGAAGGATGGGCGGAGGTGCAATTCGGTAACGGCGCGCTGCGGTGGGGCCGCAATCGGGTGATGGGGCGCTAGGCGACGAGTCCGAAGCTATTTGCAACGATCCCCGCAATCCGCTCGGAAGCATGGCCGTCGCCGAACGGATTGTGGGCGCGGGCCATGGCCGAATAGGCGGAAGGTACGTCGAGAAGGGTTGAGATTTCGGAGACGATCCGCTTCGGGTCGGTGCCGACCAGCCTGGCGGTGCCCGCCGCGACGCCTTCCGGGCGCTCGGTGGTCTCGCGCATCACCAGCACCGGCTTGCCGAGCGCCGGGGCTTCCTCCTGCACGCCGCCGGAATCGCTGAGCACGACGTCGCACAGATCGAGTGCCCGGATGAAGTGTGGATAGTCGAGCGGCTCGATGCGGGCGACGTTGGGCCGGTCGCCCAGGAGCTTGTCCATCACCGCCACGACATTGGGGTTGGGATGCACGGGGAAGAGGATCGCAGTGTCGTCGCGATCGGCGATCCGGCCGAGAGCGCGGGCGATATCCTCCATGCCGCCGCCGAAATTCTCGCGGCGATGGGTGGTGACGAGGACGACGCGCTTGCCGGCGAAGCGGGCCGCGATCGGATCGAGGCCGGCCGACATGCCGGGCTCGACTTCGATCTGGGCACGCGTGGCGAGCAGGGCATCGATTACGGTGTTGCCGGTGACGTGGATCGTCGCGGGATCGATGTTCTCGCGGCGCAGCGCCTCGGCAGCCGTTTCGGTGGGCGCGAAATGCTGGTCGGCGATGGGCGCCACGATGCGGCGGTTCACTTCCTCGGGCCAGGGCTGGTAGATGTCGCCCGATCGCAGCCCGGCCTCGACATGGCCGACCGGAACCTTGCGATAATAAGCGGCGAGCGCGCCGACCATCGCCGTCGCGGTGTCGCCCTGGACGATCACTCGGTCCGGCTTCTCCGCGTCCATCACCTTGCCGAGGCCGGTGAGCAGGCGGGCGGTGAGTTGTTCCAGCGTCTGGCCCGGTTCCATCAGGTCGAGGTCGACATCGGGGGTGAGGCCGGCGATCGCCAGCACCTGGTCGAGCAGCCCGCGATGCTGCGCGGTGACGCAGGTGCGCACCTCCAGCCCGGGAACGGCGGCGAGCGCACGGACGACGGGGAAGAGCTTGATCGCTTCGGGACGGGTGCCGAAGATCAGGAGGATGCGGCGGGACGGCGGAGACATGGTCCTTCGTGTAGCAGGTCTGGCTTAACGCGCCTCTAACCCTGCGCCGCGTCCCGCCCACGTCCAACGGAGGCCGGGCGATCTCGATCGTACGCGAGAGCGGTATCGGTAGGGAACCGCCAACCGGGATTGAAGCGCGGCGAAGCCATGCCACCAAGCCACGGCCGAGGGAAAGAACAGGCGGAGCGTGACGGACCGCATGCGCGGCCCTTGGAATATGTTGCGAGCTTGCCTGCCGCCTGCCGGGTACATCACACCGATTGCGTAGCGCACATTTGACGAGTAGCAGCGCGCCAGCATTTTGGAGATCAAGTCGCGCCATGACCATCAAACCGCTGCGCAAGGCCGTGTTCCCCGTGGGCGGCCTGGGTACGCGATTCTTGCCCGCCACCAAGGCGCTTCCGAAGGAAATGTTGCCGGTCGTCGATCGCCCGCTCATCCAGTATGCCGTCGACGAAGCGTTGGAAGCCGGCATCGAGCAGATGATCTTCGTCACCGGGCGGGGCAAGAGCGCGATCGAAGACCATTTCGACATCGCCTATGAGCTCGAGACGACGATGTCCGCGCGCGGCAAATCACTTGAAATACTCGATGCGACTCGCCTGAAGCCCGGCGCGGTCGCCTATGTTCGCCAGCAGGAGCCGATGGGACTGGGCCACGCCGTATGGTGCGCCCGCGACATCGTGGGCGACGAGCCCTTCGCCGTGCTGCTCGCAGACGATTTCATGCTCGGCAAGCCCGGATGCCTGAAGCAGATGGTCGATGCCTATGACCGGGTGGGGGGCAACCTGATCTGCGCCGAAATCGTTCCGGACGACCAGACCCATCGCTACGGCATCATCACGCCGGGAGCACAGGATGGGGCGCTGACGGAGGTGAGGGGCCTAGTGGAGAAGCCGGCTCCGGGCACCGCACCATCGAACCTCTCGGTGATTGGCCGCTACATCCTGCAGCCCGAAGTGATGCGCGTCCTGGAGAAGCAAGGCAAGGGCGCCGGGGGCGAGATCCAGCTGACCGACGCGATGGCCCAGATGATCGGGGATCAACACTTCCACGGCGTCACCTTCGATGGCGTGCGCTACGATTGCGGTGACAAGGCCGGCTTCATCCAGGCGAACATCGCGGTGGCGCTGGAGCGCGAGGACATCGCCCCGGCGGTACGCGAGTTCGTCGCGAAGCGCTGCGCGGGCTGAACGACGGCAGCCGGGTGCGCAGACTGGAGCTGCCCCGGAGACAGGAGTGGCCGCCTCATAGGGATGGCGGTTCGGTCCGCGTCCGGGGCTGTCGCATAGGCACCTGTGTCGCGTACTTCTTGAATAGTGTCGCCCAGACGATCGTCCGGATCGCCTGGATCCGGACCCTCACCAGATTGTCGTCACTGGAGAGCGGAGCATAGTGCTCCGGCATCAGCGGCGTGGCCTCGCCGAAATAGGCGGCGTTCGGATCGGCCTCCTCGGACAAGCCGCTGCCAGCCGCCAGCCCGGCGATGTGGAGCGTGGTGCAATTGTCCAGCGCCGCCCAGCTCGGGGCGTTCCGGGTCCGAGCGATGCAATCGCGACCCTCGGCAGCAACCGCGCTGCCGCCTTTTCGGGAAAGCGTTACGAACCGCTCCAGCGTTGCGACGATCGCAACTTTGGCGGCGGTGGGCCGTCCCCGGCTTCGGTAGTGGACGGTACCGCCGCGAAGGCGGGCGGGGCGTCGAGCCCGAGCAGGCGGCGGGCGTTGCTGCGCGCCTGCGCGATCCAGGGATCGGTGAGAATCCCGTCCATCGCCCGCTGCGCCGGTGCAGGTAGGCGGGTCTCGTTGCCGGCGAAATATAGTGTCAGCGCGCCCGCCAACGGGATTGCTATGGCGAGCTTGCGGCGACGCGATGCGTGCCGGCGGACCGGCCGCGGCGGGGTGGGTCGGCTTGGGCCGGTCGAGTGCCAGGCCGGGGCGGGCGCCGGGCGCTGGGTCGCTGTGGCGGGCTGGGCCCGGCGGCGATCATAGGTGCGACGCGCCTCGGCCGTCACCAGCAGCTTGAACGCGGCATTGATTCTCGCTGCCCGCTCGGCGGCGTCGGGCGCTGTGCTGGCATCGGGGTGATATTTGCGGATCAGTGCCTTCCAGGCGGCACGGATGACGACATCGTCGGCCTTGGGGCTTAGGCCGAGCACCTCGTACGGATCGATGTCGTTTGACCCCGGCATGACGGCGATATCTATCAGTCGCCATGCCGGAGTGAAAGCGGATCGGGCTCAGGCCCGGACGACGATGTCCGAAATCACCCCGGCCCGCGCGCACGCGTTGCGGGTATCGACCACCAGCTTGGCCGAGGCCACTAGCGCGGCATAGTCCACCGCGTCGTGATCGGTGGCGATCAGCACTGCGTCATAGCTCGCGATCTCCGCCTCGTCCCATGCGACCCCGTGGCGGAAGTTCAGCGTCGGGTGCTCGCGGGTGTTGTCGATCTGGGCGACATGCGGATCGTGGAAATCGGCGGTGGCGCCGCGCGCCTCGATCATCTCCATCAGGCGGAGCGACGGGCTTTCGCGGATATCCTCGACATTCTTCTTGTAGGCCACGCCCAATACCAGGATGCGCGCGCCGCGCAGGCCCCGGCCGAACCGCGCATCCATCGTGTCGGCAAGGACGCGGACGACGTGCTGCGGCATGTCCGCGTTGATCTGGCCGGCCAGCTCGATGAACTTGGTATGCTGGTTGTACTCGCGTGCCTTCCAGGTGAGGTAGAAGGGGTCGATCGGGATGCAGTGCCCGCCCAGGCCCGGGCCCGGATAGAAGGGCATGAAGCCGAACGGCTTGGATTTCGCCGCGTCGATCACTTCCCATACGTCGATGTCCATCGCGGTGAAGATGAGCTTGAGCTCGTTGACCAGCGCGATGTTGACGGCGCGGAACACATTCTCGGTGATCTTCACCGCTTCCGCCGTCGCGGCGGACGAGACCTGGATCGCCTGGGGGACGATGTGGCGATAGACCGAAAGCGCGAGGGTGGCGGAGACGCCGTCGTCGGCGCCGACCACCTTCGGGATCTTGGTGGTGGAATAGGTGGGATTGCCGGGGTCCTCGCGCTCGGGCGAATAGGCGAGGAAGAAATCCTTGCCGGCGACGAGGCCGGCTTCCTCCAGGATAGGCTGCATCACTTCGGCGGTGGTGCCGGGATAGGTGGTGGGTTCGAGGATGACGAGCTGGCCGCGGCGCAGCGTCTTCGCGATCGCGCGGGTCGTGCTCTCGACATATTTCAGATCGGGTTCGAGATGGCGGGTGAGCGGGGTGGGGACGCAGATCAGCACCACGTCCGCCTCGCCCAGCCGGGCGAGATCGGCGGTGGCCCTGAGCTTCTCGGTCTTCACCAGCGGCGCGATGCGCGCGGCGTCGATATGCTTGATATAGCTCTCGCCGGCTTCGAGCGCGTCGATCTTGGCCTGGTCGACGTCGAAGGCGAGGACGGGGCAACCGGCTTCACCGAATGCCACGGCGAGAGGCAGGCCGACATAGCCCATGCCGATCACGCCGATGATCGCCGTGCCGCCCTCGATCCGCGCCTGAAGCTTGAGCCCGTGCGCGGGCCATTCGATGCTCATCGGGAAACCCCATAACGGTGGAAGTACGCTTTCGCGCCTTCATGCCGGAACAGGGGTTTCAGTTTCGATAATGCGCCAGATACCAATCGATGAAGGCGGGCACGCCCGTGCTCGGGGGGGTAGCGGGCGCATAGCCGGTAAGCGCCTTGAGCAGGGCCGAGCTGGCCTCCGTCGCCGGCACGTCACCCTGCTGCATCGGCATGAAGTTCTTGATGGCTTGTTTGCCCAGCGCGCGCTCGATCTCGCCGATATAGTCCATCAGCTGGGTCTGCCGGCCCGCGCCGATGTTGACGGTGCGGAAGGGCGCGACGGGGGACAGGCTGTCGCCCTCGACGGGCACGGTGCCGGGAACGGCCTCGGTGAGCTTGACGATCGATTCGGCCAGGTCGTCGACATAGGTGAAGTCGCGGACCATCTGGCCGTTATTGTAGATGTCGATCGGTTCGCCGGCCAGGATGCCCCGGGTGAACTTGAACAATGCCATGTCCGGCCGCCCCCATGGGCCATAGACCGTGAAGAAGCGGAAGAAGGTCATCGGGACCTTGTAGAGATGCGCGTAGCTGTGCCCCATCAGCTCGGTCGCGCCCTTGGTGGCGGCATAGAAGCTCAGGGGCGTGGCCGTCCGCTGCGTCTCGGTGAACGGCATGTCGGTGTTCGCGCCATAGACCGAGCTGGTGGAAGCGGCGAGCAGGTGCTTCGTGGCATGGCGGCGCGCCAGCTCGAGCACGTTGAACGTGCCGATCAGGTTGGCGGCGACATAGCTTTCGGGCGCGTCGATCGAGTAGCGCACGCCGGCCTGCGCGGCGAGGTGGATCACCACGTCCGGCTGGAACTCGGCCCACGCGGCACCGAATGCTTCCATGTCGTCGATCGAGACCCGGGCGACCTTGAAGTTGGGATGGTTCGACAGAATGTCGTTGCGCGCTTCCTTGAGCGCTGGGTCGTAATAGTCGCTGAAATTGTCGACGCCGAGCACGGTCGCACCGCGCTGGAGCAGCTTGCTGGCCGTGTGGAAGCCGATGAAGCCGGCCGAGCCGGTGACGAGGACGCGGGTCATGGGGCGGCAGGTGCCTCAAGGCCGCCGTGAAGTCCAGTTTCTCTCTCTTGCGGTTCCTCCCGGATCGTCATCCGCAAACCGGGCAACCGGGATCCTTGGGCAAGGTCAGCGCTCGGAACCGGAAGGCGAGCGCATCGACCAGCAGCAGCTTGCCGGCAGGATCCTCGCCAAAGGGGGCGACGGCGCGGATCGCCTCCAGCGCGGCAAGGCTGCCCATCACGCCGGTGAGCGCGCCGAGTACGCCCTGTTCGGCACAGCTGATGCCCGGCCGCTCGGGATCATGGCCGACGAAGCAGCGATAGCAGGGCTTGTCCGCTTCCCAGCCGCGGAAGACGCCGAGCTGCCCCTCGAACTCCGATACCGCGGCCGAGACGAGCGGGACGCGGTGGCGAAGGCACGCATCGGCAACGGCGAGGCGAGTGGCGAAATTGTCGCAGCCATCGAGGACGACGTCCGGATGGAACGCGGCGATCAGCGCGTCGGCATTGCGCGCGTCGATCCGTTGCCGGAAGCCGGTGAACGTCACTTCCGGGTTCAGCGCGGCGACCCGGGCGCGCGCGGCCTCCACCTTGGGGCGGTCCAGGTCCGTGGTGGCGTAGAGCGTCTGGCGCTGGAGGTTGGAGAGGGAGACCTGGTCGTCGGCGATCGCGCCGAGCGTGCCGATGCCGGCAGCCGCCAGATATTCGAGCGCCGGCGAGCCGATCCCGCCCGCGCCGATCACCGGCACCCGCGCCGCCTTCAGGCGCACCTGTCCGCCGCCGCCGATCTCGCGCAGCACGATGTGGCGGGCATAGCGTTCCAGCTCCGCGTCGGAGAGGTTCATTGCGGCAGGGTGAAGGTGAGGGTCGTGCTGTACCATTGCTCGCTCGCGCCGGGGCGCGGGAGCAGGTTGCCCCGCGCGAAGCCCGCCGCGAGGGCCGCGGCATATTGCTCGACCGAGGGGCAGGCGATCGCGCGCGGCACGGTGGTGCGGATCGCGCCATTCTCGTCGACCAGCACCGCGACCGAGACCTCGAGCGTGCCCGGCTTGGCCGTGGTGCATTTGCGCAGCTTCACTTCGCGCTGGACGAAGCCCTGCATGTCCGGCGTGAGGACCGGAGGCGTGCGCCAGGGCAGGGGCGGCAGCGCGTCCCAATCGATCGGCGCCGCCTGGAGCGCCGCTGCGAGAATAACCGATCCGATCACGTGCCCGTCGATCCGAAGCCCCCGATGCCGCGCGCCGTTTCGTCGAGCGTCCCCACCTCCTCGAGCTCCGCATGCTGGACCGGTGCGGGCACGAGCTGTGCAATACGGTCTCCGCGCGCGACGGTGAACGGCGCGTCACCGAGATTGGCGAGGATCACCTTAACCTCGCCGCGATAGTCGCTGTCGATCGTGCCAGGCGTGTTCAGGCAGGTGATGCCGTGCTTGAGCGCGAGGCCGGAGCGCGGCCGGACCTGGACTTCATAGCCCGGCGGGATCGCCATGGCGAAGCCGGTCGCCACCGCATGGCGCGCGCCGGGAGCCAGCACCACGTCCTCGGCCGCGACCACATCCATCCCGGCTGCGCCCGCC
>ERZ781399.3630-NODE-3630-length-11714-cov-3.693541_pt1 | contig 11714 bp, 17 predicted proteins | sample MGYA00511014_ERZ781399 | MGnify/ENA primary metagenome ERZ781399 (study PRJEB29847, sample SAMN06458254) | wastewater metagenome | isolation source: Wastewater bioreactor | place: South Africa: Cape Town | study: EMG produced TPA metagenomics assembly of the...
ATTCTCTATCTCAACTATATGGTGTACCTCTTCGGGACGATGACAAAATGAGCAATCGTGCTTCGGGGACATTGTATGCGTAGATTGATGATCAATACAATACGGTGGTAGGCAAGAATGAGAGACAAATTGCGTCTATCTATAGACCTATCAAATAAAAGAAATATATTGATTGGTTGAACGAGCAAAAAAAAAACGAACGAACGCACAAAAGAGAAAGAACGAGAGAAAAAATTCCGTTAAATTTCTCTCTATGTTCTCTTTCTTTTCTCTCCAATGTATGGACGTTCCGAATGGCTCGAAAATATCATCATTTCATCTAACGATAATGCTACTGGAGCAAAAACAACAACACGTACATTGAAGGAGAGGCAGAGAGAGAGAAAAAGAGAAAGATACGTATTTTTTCTCTCTCTCTCTCTCGATTTTTTCTCGCTCTCTCGCTCGCTCTCTTCTTCTCTACCAACGATAGAAAGAAGTTATTTCCTCCTAACAAATCATTGTAAAGTGCCGGCGATCATTGCCTCCATATTCATTTCAATTGTCGTTTAAACACGTTCTTGTTCTCATTTTTTCTTGCTTTATTATTATGGCCTCGTATTAGTGGCTGTTTTGAGTTTTTATTTCTTAACATTAACTACTATCATCCGTCTTTTGACCTGAATGTGTGTGAACTTTTTTATGGGTAATATTATTATTATTTGACCTCATCAACGACAATACAAACGACAAATAAAAAAAAATAAAAAATCAATTTCTCCTCTTCTTCTTCGTACACGTATATAAAATAACGATAATTATCCCCAACAATGAATAACTATTTTGGTCTACCATCAGCATCTTCAAATGATCTTTTCCCGAGTAATGGACAAACAGCAACTAATAATGCAGCAACAACACCAAATGGTGATCAACAATCAACAACAAATGATATTAATAATGCAACATCATTTTCCTATGACACCGATTACAATCGAACTGGTTTCGGAAGTTCATTCGATCGGTTAACATTTGCTTCTCCAACAGCTAATAAAGATCCATTAATGAATTCCTATTCGAATTTCACAATGATGCAAGCCGCAGCAGCAGCATCTATGTCGAGTTCAGCATCTCATCACCATCATCATCACCAACAACCACAACAACAAATACATCTTCAACAACATCCATCGGCAAATGATTATCTTCTACCACCACCACCGCCATCAAATGGTACGACATCATGGAAACAACCTGAACCAATTTCATCGTCATCGTTAGCCAGCGCACAAGGCAACGATATGATTTCATCGGCTGGCATGCCACCACATCATCCTCATCATCAATTATCAAGTTTTTCAATGGCAGTTACTAATCCAATGCTTTATTATGCACATCCATGGATGAGACCAGGTAAAGAAAGCGTCTATATATCAAGAAAGTTAATCAATAGGACAAAGTCATCGAATGATTTATAGACAACGCATGCAGGAAACATAAAAATTTGACAGAAATGTTTTTCTTCTTCTTCTTCTCCTCGAGTTGATTAACTTCCTTAGCAGCTTGTTTGCCTATTAATGCAATGAATCTATCATTGGTTGATTTATTTTATTTTTCTCCATAGAATTCAATTTCGAACACAAACGAACACGGCAAACTTATACACGTAATCAAACATTTGAGTTAGAAAAAGAATTTCTCTATACCAAGTAAGTGATTCAAACAAAAAAATGCTTTTCAGTATCGAAATTCATTGTCTTGATTTGGAGTAGATATTTAACACGTCGACGACGCATTGAAATTGCTCATAGTCTGGCATTAACTGAACGACAAATCAAAGTAAAAGATCAATACGATAGATTTCTTTTTTTTTCTGTAACACTTATTCGTTTCTTTTTGTAGATCTGGTTTCAAAATCGGTAAAAAGAAAATGTCCTTTTTTTTTCTTTTTTTTATTTAAATTTTTTAGTCGTATGAAATGGAAAAAAGAAAATAATTTCAAATCTCTCAACGATCCCAATGTTAAACTCGAAGCTAATGCATCCAGTCAAGGAAATGGTAGCGGACACAATCATCATCCTCATGCAACATCAACCAATGACGCAACATCATCATCTTGGTCATCGGTTTCAAATGTAAAAAAAGAAAATAATTCGCATGTTTCTCATCAACATGCTCATCAATATGTTACCAATGGAAATTCGAAATAGGCAACAACCAAATTTCTCTCTCTTTATACATATATCTCATACATTTATCTGTATATAAAACAAGAGACATTTGACTTCTAGTCGATTGCAATATGAGCACGCGTTCGTTTTTCTCTCTCTCTCAGTTTTTGCGTTCATCTTTTTTCTTCAACTACTATGATTTGTTTTCTTGTTCTGATTATTTGTTCTTCGATTTGTTTGCAAAGAATAAAAAATAAAACATAAATAAAAACTGTCTCTTCATTGGATTTTCCAAGGATCGTCATCAGTTTCTCAACTTTTGAACTTAAAAAAAGAAAATACCATTTTTCTCCTGTTTCAAAATAAACAAATTTAAGTCCTCTGACGTCTTTCGAATCTCAAATAGTTTGTCTAAGTTTCTTGTTATCAATTTAATATTCGGCCAATGTCTATAATCCTAATCCGAGTATTAACTGATAACATCTCAAAATATTATATTCGATACAAAACACAATATCATGTAGAATTTGACTACGAATATCAACATGTAACTAATTAGAGAAATTTGAAACTTATTTTAATTAATACTGTTAATCTAGCATATATATATATACTCTTGTTGTCAAAGTCTTTCATCATTTCAAAACTTCTTTTCGACAAATCATGCAGGTAAATAATTTTCTTTCAATTTTGTTCTATTCTTTATTGATTTATTATAGAATTTTATCTTATTTTTTACTGTTATAATCATGGCAATTCAAGTTTATGAATCAATAGGCGTACCATTGGCCAGCTATTCAGATGACAACACTGCTAAAGCCAAACGTTCGGAAGATGCTTTACTTCCAAATGCCAATTTTTCGGTTGTTACTCATGAAAAATTATTGAAATTAAAAGAATTAGCCGATGCTGCTAACGATCCAAAATTAAAAGATCTATATCGTGCAGTCAATCATTATGTTCAAATGGCAAAGAAAAATAACGAATATGTAGTATGGAAATACGATGCAAATGAAGAGGGTTTAGTTTTAGTACTCAAACAAAATCTAAATGGTATTCTCTATTATGGTTAAAACGAAAAAAATTCTCTCAACAATTGGAAAAACTTTTAATTCTCGTTTTTTTTCTTCTTCTTCTTCGCTTTATCAATAAATAAATAAATAAATAAATCTAAATCGTTATTTTCCTCTTATGAATAGAGTCACATCGAAATAGTTCTCTATTTATGCAAGAAAAACGAGAAAAAGAAAATATAATAAACTAGAGTTTGAAATGGGAAACGACGGATTCACTAAGCAAATGTCTAACCGATGACAACAGTACTGTCATCTTTGAAAACATATTGTGGGACATCAAGATTAAGCGGTGCTGGGCCTTTTCGTACACGTCCGGATGCATCGTAATGTGAACCATGACAAGGACAATAATAACCACCGAAATCACCGGCATTTGCAATTGGAATACAACCTAAATGTTTTGAAAATTCGAATGCAAATTAAAGACGAATTTGTGATCGTTTACCGAGATGAGTACATATGCCAATAACAATGAGCCATTCTGGTTTTTTTACACGTTCAGAATCAGCTTGTGGATGACGTAGTTGACTAACATTAACACCTTCTTCTCGAGCGATTTCTTCGGGTGTTCGATGTCGAACAAAGATCGGTTTATTACGCCATTCGAAAACGGCATTTTTGCCTTCGGGTACAGCACTAAGACTGATTTCAACTTTAGCAAGAGACATAACATCTTTTGCTGGACCAACATAAGCTGCAATATCTCGAACGATATATTTAGCCATGTAGGCCGATGTTACAGCCATACCTTAAAACAACAAAATCAAACATCAATGTTATCATAACTTGAAATATGAGTTTGTTTTTTAATTAAAATGAAAGAAAAAACTAGAATGTGTCATTTAATCAGCGTGGTTTCGTTTACCGAGTGGTGCTAAATAAGAATATGGCGATGTGGCATCACTAGATTCACGGTATGATTTCGATGCATCGAGACGTCCTTTACGTCGATAATAGTCGAAGTTTGGTACTTGAATGTCAGTATGTGCATGACGAACACTTAACGAAGCTGAAAAGAAAAGGACGTTCATTGATTTTAGATTGAAAACAGAAGACATACTATGAAGTCCAGTTGGAATCGATCCATTTCCCTGAGTGAGAAAAGGAAAATCTTTGTAAAGTTGACGAACGAGATTCGTTGTCACTTGTGTAACACGTTTGTTACATATTTGCATGGCCATATCTAGAGAAAAAAAACAAACTGATAAATCAAATCAATGAGTTTTTAGAAAATAATTCGTTCTACAAAAACGAAATGTCGACGATTGGATTGATTCGCCATTGGTACAGAAAACGAGACTTTAGACGTTTGGTTGACTTGACAATATAATCCATCATGGAGTATAGTGACATCTAACATGCGAAACTTATAGTTAAAATTATTAATTTAATCTATGTCCTTGATAGGAATTGCGTTTGTAACTTAAGGTATTAAATATCGAGTAGGAGAAAATCATGTAAGACATTTGAAATTAGTGCTTTTTTGTTTCTCAATAAAATGTTAAAATATTCCGCAATGAATGATTATTTGCATTATTAATCATTTTTAACAATGGACTTTGTCGTTCTTTCGCACACGAACCTAAGAAGATAAGATGACGCCGTAGTAGAATCTGACTCAATGTTTCGTTCGACAAACTATAAATACTCACTGTAATACTATTAAAAAAAACAAGAAAACACATATTATGATGGTGCAATTAATTACAACGAATTATGATACTTTGATCATTCGAAGAAGACCGAGTATCAATCAACAGATTTCTAAATCTCGCCCGGCAAAAGTACAAAAACAAGGTTTGATGGGCTTGGCCATGCCTAAACTTGTTCAATATCATATTTTACATGATGAAAAAGCTGTTGTTTTACAATCAAGTACTCTCGGATTCGGTGATGAATGTCTTCGTCTTGTTAATATTGCTTTTCAAACAAGTAAAATCTTTCCTTCGATCATGAGTACTTACGGTGATATTATTCATTATTTGCAAACACAATTGCAACAATATCATCCAAGACGATACTTTCATATTATTATTAATGAAAATAATAGTCTCGGATTTGATTTTGATGAAAATACGTCGTTTGCCGAGATTAAACAAGAACAATATCGATTATTGATCTTTTCTACGAAACGTCGTGAAACAATTAAGATGGATACAGGTGATATGAATCTCCAGACGAAATTACGATGGAATTCAGTTCAATTCGAACAAATTGATGATTAGAATATGTTTCATTTGTAAATATCTCAACAAAATCAAACTAGTCGTTTATGTTTCTCTTTTTTCTTATTAAAATAAATAAATTTATGTTCTTCATAGACAATACCGATATTTTTGTAAGTCATCGCTATATCTGGATGAGTCGTTCCCAACAAATTAATGAGTTTTTCTTTATCTGATTCGACAGTTTTCATTCGTAGAAGAACATTAATAAGTAAAAGATAGTGAATAAATTCACCATTGAGACTTGAGGGTGAGGGTAATAAATGGACATTGAAAGCGTGTAAGTCTTCGTTTGAGAAAAAGGAGCAATCAATGATTTTTTTCGAGAAAGAAAACTAAGTTCTTGTATTGATGATTTATTTGCACTCTGGTAAGTCGAAAATCTCTCCGTGTTTGACAACAATAAACGATTCTGGAGCTAGTTCATAATTTGTTACGGCTCGAATAAGTTTTTCCTTTGGTTCTAGATAATGTTCATTTGCTAGCGCCCACGTACCCCAATGAATACCGATAGACTTTTTCGATCGAGTATCTATGTGTATTTGTACAGCTTCATCAGGTGATACATGTTGTGCTTGCATCATCCACCGAGGTTCATATGCTCCGATGGGTATAGCACTTAAATCAAATGGTCCGTATTTCTTTCCGATTTGTTTAAATATATTTATATGATCAGTATAACCGGTATCTCCTGAAAAATAGAATTTATACTTTTCATTCCATACAACATAACCACCCCAAAGAGTTTTATTTAAATCAGTAAGAGTACGACGTGACCTAAAATAAGAAATATTCGAATGAAAAATGGTATTGAAATCAAAGATACCATACCAATGTTGAGCTGGACAGAATGCTATTTTTACATCTTTTTTTGTCTAAATCGACTCAATAAAAAGAAAAAAATGAAAATATTCCGTGTTTATCATACTGGATGTTGCCATTCTTCCCACCAATCGAGTTCGATAATGTTGTCTATCGATTCATTTATAAACCATTGTCGACCGCCGAGACCACAAAACCATGTTAATGAATTTCCATATCGTCGATTCAAAAGTCGAACACTTGGAGAATCTAAATGATCAAAATGATTGTGTGATATAAGTACTGCATCGAGTTGATCAGGTAAATCATCAATAGTTAAAGCTGGTGGACGATAACGTTTTTGTCCTAATTGTGGTGTTAAACCACATCGATCACTAAAAACAGGATCAGTAAGAAACATAAAATTATCGATTTGAACAAGACATGATGCATGGCCGATCCATATAAAACGTATACCACCTGATTCTTTCCATATTTTATCTCGATTAGGATATTCTACTGGTAATGTTTTATTTAATTCTTTAATATCAGTTGGTAAACTTGTATTATTTTTTGACCATAAACACCAATAAGCAGCTGATAAAGCATTTGGAGTTTTAAAATTCGGATTAAATGTATTTGAAAAACAAGGTCCTCCGCCTGATTCAATTAATTCACCATCATCAGATGAGGTATCTATTACCGGTTTATGTTCCATAATTGGATTTGATTTACTGTTGAATTGAAATAATATTTTCTAATAAAATCAATAAATAACAAGAATATATTTATAATATTTATTGAATACATACTCTTAAAACTAGATTTGATTCAAAAGAACTTGATAAAATATTCTATCTACAATCTGTATTCAAGTTATCATTTCATTTGTAGCTTATGAATATGTTAAACAGGGAGTTTTATTAAAGAAATGCAAAAAAGACATTCGCTTGAATGTCTTCTTTATTCTCGGGATATAGAATACGTTCCTTTCTATTGTTTGAACTGTTTTTGGTTATAATTCGTCAATAAATTCACCAATTCGTTTCTAAATTATAGATACATTTTGCTTTTTAAAGTTAATGAAATTCGAATATAAACTATGAAACCTGAATGGCAGCTTGGGTCAAATGATCTGTTCGTGAGAAAAGATAAACATTTCCATTGCTATCGTCGAGATAAACTCTCAAAGCATACCAAGCTATTTCCGTAGTTATGAATGCAACTTGTCGACCACTTCTGAAAATTGTTCAATGAATCACACAAATAAATAATAGATTATACATAATCGACTCACTTGGTAGTTGTATATTCTCTTTCAGCCACTGCTCCTTTCAACAATTCGTTGGAAAGTGCCACTTCAACTCGACTTCTAAACGAAGACATAATAAATCGCTAACGTGATTTCCACGAAATATCTAAAAAGAACAAAACCAAAAGCGGTGTTTCATTTAAAGAAGGATACACGTGACGTTTCAATCTATCATCAAACTGAATATAGTAGTTTTATAATATGGTTTTAAACGAAAATTGAAAAATTAATAGAAGAACTGTCATTAGAAGTTGAAATGAATTTGTTTATAATTCTCGAAGAACTTTATCAATTTGTTCCTAAAATTAAAGATTTAGAAAGAAACTATAGAAATCAGAAGTATAAAGCGTCAAACCTGAACACCTCCCAGACTGATATGTTCTGTTCGTGAGAAAAGCTTCGGCGTTCCACTTGTATCTTGAGTATAAACTCTCAAAGCATACCAGACTACTTGAGTAGTGAGGAAGCAAACTCGTCTGCCGCTTCTAAACATACATTCAATACATTGCATAAATCAATCATATAAAATCAGCTCACTGTGTAGTTCGATATTCTCGTGCAATTTCTAAACCTTTGATATCATCCGGAATGACCCAATCCAATGTACTTCGTATTATGTCTGCCATAATAATGTGAAAATTGAAGTTTACGAAATATCTAGAATTTAGATCATTATAAGAAAATATTGAATACGCGTATATAGTCTCTTTCCGATTCGTGCATTCAAAAAAACAGAAAAATAAAATAAAGGGTAAAACGTTTTTATTCATAATTCGTCGAGGAATTTGTTAAATTGCTCCTAAAATTAAAGATTTCGAAGAAAAAACTATGGAATTCGAATAATAAAGAGTCAAACCTGAAGACCACCGTAAGTGTAATGACCTGTTCGAGTCAAAAGTGTCGCTTCTCCATTTGTATCCTGAGTATAAACTCTCAAAGCATACCAGACTACTTGAGTAGTGACGAAGCAAACTCGTCTGCCGCTTCTAAACGTATATTCAATACATTGCATAGATCAATCATAGAGCATATAAAATCACCGTACCGTGTAGTTCGATAGTCTTTTGCAACGACTGATCCCATAAATGACTCGTTAGCAATTGCTCGTTCAACTGCATCCTTAAATGATTCCATAATAAATTAGTAAAACGTATAATTTACGAAATATCTATAAAAAAAGGACTTGGATATATATAGTACCAATTTTGCGCTCTCTGTCTTCAAAACTATCCGATATAACAGAATAGTGAGTATCGTAGTCACTTACTTACCAGGTGACAGTTCTAGAATATGAAATCGAATTTTTTACTTTTGTTAGACACAATTTTTGATGGTTTATAAAATATAGTTTTTAGAAAAACGTAGACATATAGGCAGAGAAGTTTTTTTTTTATTCATAAGTCTTGAAGAACTTTGTTAATTTGCGTCTAAATTAAAAATTCGGAAAAGTTATACTTAAAGCTATGGAAATTAGAACAAAAAACGTCAAACCTGAACACCTTCCAAACTGATATGTTCTGTTCGTGCGAAAAGCTTCGTCTTTCCATTTGCATCTTGAATATAAACTCTCAACGCATACCAAACTACTGTAGTAGTGAGAAATAAAACTTGTCGGCCACTTCTAAGAAAATGATTCAATAATGCATCGAAATAAATGATTAATTACACAAAACGAACTCACTTTGCAGTTCGATATTCTCGTGCAACTTCAAATCCTTGGATATCATCGGGAATGACCCAATCAAGTGCTGTTCGCGCCGCTGTTAGACCTTGTGAATATACGAATGCCATACTAGATGTGTCTATTGAATATTAGAAGATATCTGCAAAAAAAAGACGCTGGTGTTTAGAGCAGTGTCCAATTTGAAAGTTGAATTCGACATGTATGTTGTGGATCGGAAGGAAAAAATCGAACATATACGTAGATAATCGCGCAAAGAGATAGAAAAATGCGATGTCAATGAATGACAAAGACACAATATCAACATATATTTATAGGCACGATGATGCATAGAGAGAAAATTTCGTAACGATAAATATATGACTATTCTTTTTATTCTATCTACTTCGATGAATCAAATAAGTTTTGGGTTTTTTTCCTTGGTTTTTACAAATCGGTTATGCGTGCTTCTATTTCGTGTTCTTGTGGGTTTTTTCCAACATAGTTCTTACGTTGCGATAACCTCATAGTGTCATGCTTTCTTTGTCACAAGTTATTCTTTTTCTATAGATGTGTATTATATAGACATTGGATACTTAGTACATTATTCACGACTGTTGACACTTTTACTTAACCCTTTCCAGTCGTGCACCAGAATACAGAGAGTAAAGAAATCTTCTTGGAAATTTTGATTGCTTCTAGTTGATGAAGATAAGAGCATTTTATTTTCGAAAACTAAAAGTTGCTTTTTAAAAATCATTGTACAATATTTTATAATTGTTTTAATTTATTCATCATACTTATATAAAAAGAAAAAGAAGAAAGGAAATATCTAATAAAAAAGAATACTAGAAAAACGAAGTCGTATGATCTATGAATTTGCAACGTACAATAAATCCTTTCCTTCGTTTTTGAAACGTATCATAAAATATGATTATAAAAGAGGTTTTTTTATAAGCTGTACATTCATAAACTCTTTCTCCATTGATTGGAGTATTAAAAACCGTTTATTGAATTTAATGACGAGCTGTCCCGTTCTATTGACCGTAGTGCTGAAAGTATATCAGATTTTTTGTGAGAGAGAAACCTAACATTTATAAATAATATTCGTGATTTAATGAAAACAATAGTTTCGGATTTGATTTTGATGAAAATACGTCGTTTGCTGAGATTAAACAAGAACAATATCGATTGTTGATTTTTTTTCTACCAAAAACGTCGTGAAACAATTAAGATGGATACAGGTGATATGAATCATCAAACTAGTCGTTTATGTTTCTGTTTTTTCTTATTAAAATAAACAAATTTATGTTAATTTCGATGATATACGTCGAATATTTTTTTGATTTTTAATAGCATCTGGATGTTTTGAGAGTGATGCTTTATTGTAAATCGTTTCGGCATTTTTATAATAATCGAATGCTTGTCTCCAATTGCCTTGTTCTTCATAGACAATACCGATATTTTCATATGTCATCGCAATATCTGGATGAGTCGAAGGTAATGCTTTCAATTGAATATCTAATGATTGTTGAAAATGTTTTAATGCCGCATCGAAACGTCTCAACGATGTATGTATAAGACCGAGATTATTATGTGTTGTACTAATACTCGGATGAGTTGGCGGAAGATGTTTACCTTTAATTGTCAATGATTTTTCATAATAATCTAATGCTTCAGAATATCGTTCATTTTCTTGATAAACAAGTCCGATGTTATTATAGAAATAAGCCATGTCTAAATGATCGTCAGCTTTTGCTTTTTTGAATAAATTCACAGCTTGAGTAAATGATTCAAGTGCACGATCATAATCTTCTTTATTTCGATAAGCATCACCAACAGCATTGAGTATTCCGCCGATATATTTATAATCAGATGGATCATCAGATGCTAATTCTTTTAGAAGACGTTTGTAGACCGTCTCAGCTAGTTCATATTTGCCCATTTGATGTAAAACTCGACCATACGAAAGAAGAGTAATTTCTTTTCCATCGTCAGCATATGTCTTTTGCATATATTCAAAAAGATCTTTTAAATGATGATCTTTATCATTACATAAATTCATTTCAATAATCCAAATGTTGTCTTTATCTTGATAGATATTTTTTATACGAAATATTGAACTAATCATAAACAAAACCTCATTTTCTGTTTTAAAGGCACTAAATGGACTGATATCAGCGAATGGTTTAGTTGTGCCAACAGCTGGATCAGCATGAATATCGAATAGAACTCGTTGATTGCCTTCTTGAATAACTGTCGGATCGGATATGAATTCCAATGCTTTCGTTTTCAGTAAACTTGTTGAAAAAAATGAATTTATTGAAATAAAATTTCCAATTGAATCACGAAGATTCTTAACTTCAATTGTTGACATTTGTTGACCACGATAGACTCGAATCGATGTTCGACATTGATTGTCTCGAGACAATCTAGATCACTTGTTCAGGTATTTCGAGATCTGCAAGATTGTAAAATTGTGTCCATTCA